>Ga0268298_10001806_pt1 | contig 24283 bp, 18 predicted proteins | sample WWTPWeurt_MetaG_FD_194462 | JGI IMG/M metagenome (GOLD analysis project Ga0268298, IMG submission 194462) | Activated sludge microbial communities from WWTP in Nijmegen, Gelderland, Netherland - WWTP Weurt | ecosystem: Engineered > WWTP > Aerobic digester > Activated sludge | place...
ATAGGGAATGACCCGGCTCACCTGGGTCTGCTGGAGCATGATCTCCGACACCCAGACCAGATAAAGTGAAGGTTGCTGTTTCCACGGCAGGTCTCGTCGCCCACAGTGGTCGTACCACGCCAGTAGCCGAGCAGCGAATACCTCTTCGATCAAGAGCCTGCCCCTGCGGCAAGCAATTGTTCGAGATTGATCAGGCTTTGCTGTAGTTCTTCCTGCAGCACATACTCGATGATCCAGGGACCAAGGAGAGGAGGCACCCAGAATGACGGCTTCATGCTGGCTTCAAAATACAAGCGGGCCCCTTGCCCCTGGGATCTGACCCGCCAGACGGCCTGTCCCAGGGAAAAATCGCTCTCCTCCGGCAGCACCTGGGCCCTCATCTCCAAGTCCCGTATCTCAACGCGCTGGACCTGTTTCATCTCTTTGCAAAAGCCCAGGACGCAGGCGCGGGAGAGGGTGAGGACCCGCCATAGCGAGGGTCCTTCGCGTGCGATCGCCTCGCTGGATTGAATCGCCGGAGAGAGCTCGGCGAAGCGGGGAAAATCAGTGAGCACACGCCAAATCTTGGCCGGCGCGGTATCCAGTGTTGCGTCGAGCACGGCATGGTAGATCCCCTCGCTACTGCTCACTTGCATGCGTTCCACCGTGGCCGCCAGCACCCTGGCGGTTGGCCACCAGAGCATGAAAAGTAGGCACAAAGTCCTTGAAGCCGAGGCGATTGCCGGAAAAAAACATACCTGAATGCGCCACCGGCTGGCGTAACACCGAAGGCGGACGATCAGACCAGTAGGCTGGCATATTTTTTGATCGAAATCGCCTAAGAAGCTGCTTGGAAACCTTCGCCTCCCGGGCATCGAGCGAAAAGGTCCGATTTTTGTTCTTCTGTTGGCAACAAATAAAGAAATAAAGCCTATATTGTTCTCTTTATGTGAACGACAATCACAGGCACGGACCTTCGCCCCGAGGCGCGGAGTCTGTAACAAGACTTTCCAAACAGCTTCTAAGAGGAAAGGTACGTTCATGGACTCGGTTTGGCGGTGCAACAGCGCCAACAGAGCCGGAACTGGCCGTCATTGCGCTCGCCACACCCGGGGCAGGTCCAACAGGATGTTGTCTCTTGTGGGCCGGCGAGAAAAGCCGCCAGCAAGGCCCTGGCCCGGGAAAGATCCTGGGAGCTGAGCAGCCATAGCGTCGGGCGGATATCCGCCGGCAGCTCACCGATAGCCCCCGAGAGATAGTCCCCCAGGATGACCGCGTCCACGCCTTGTTCCGCAAGCAGGTCGAAAAGCTGTTGGGCCTGTAGGCGATCGGCGGCTTCGAACAACCTCTCCATCCGGCTCGCCCTCAGCCCCAACCACAGTGGTCGGGAGTTACTTGACGGAAGTGGTCAGCTTCCATTTGCCTTCGAAAAATTCACCGGTGGGCGACGCCTGTTCGCCAGCGGCAGAGCCTCCACCGGAATCCCGGGTCGCCGCCTGCACCTTGAGGCCGCGGGTGAGTTTGGCAAGCTGGGTAGCCTCTCCCTGGAAGGCCCCGAGGCCCTGACCGATGTTTTCTACCGGCACCTCGCCCACCGGGGTCTCACCGGCATAAACCAGAATCTGATCCTGCCCATAGGGCTCGGTCACTGCCAGTTCGAACTTGTCCCCCTGGCTGGGATCTGGAATACGGTAGACCCGACCACCGCGGAAGTGATTATCCTGACGGAATTCGTTGGGCAGGAGTTGCACCACTTTGCCATCCGCCATCTGGTCGAATACCCGGGCATAAAAATCCCGATTACCATGCAGGAAAACCGTAATGCGTTCTCCGGCGTGGAAGGTCTTTTTATCCGTCCACACCCGTACCGTGAGCGGGGCATCGGCCTTCAAGAGCTTATCCGATTGGGCCTCCCCGCCGGCCACCACGTAACGCACCTCAGCCCGAATCCAGACCTTGTAGCGTTGATCCCCCTGCACCCCGAGATCTTTTTCTTCCAGCACCACCACCCGACCCTGGGCGGCGGACTCCACGATATCGAGTTTGAGCACCCCACCTTCCACCTGGGTTTTCGACTGGATAAAGGTTTCTACGTTTTTCAGGATTTGGCGGCGGGCATTCTCGAAGGCGGTATCCCGGGCCTGACGTAAAGTTTGATCCTCACCCATGGAGGCATAACCGTCGGCTTCGCGGATGACCGAACGCACCTCCCCCTCGGTGGGGACCTGCTGCAAACTCGGTGCTTGGGTTTCCGCTGGGGAGGAGGGTGAAGATATGGGGGCTGGCGGCGATTGAGGTGCGGGGGATTCCTCGCCGGGGGCCAAGCCTGCGAACCCGAGGGCGGCCAAAAACAAGACGAAACCCAAACGCAGATTCATCGGGAAAACCCTCCTCTCCAAAGCTTAGATAACAATCTACAGCCACATCCTGCCATAGAATGAAGCCTAGCTGTACTCAGCCCGGAAGTCGCCCCTAGGTATCTAGGTATAAAATCGACTATGGCTAGAAAAATAAGGAAAACAAAGGATGGGGGAAAGGAGATGGAGCGGGTGATGGGAATCGAACCCACGCCTTCAGCTTGGGAAGCTGAGGTTCTACCATTGAACTACACCCGCAAAATCAGATACTTAGCTCGAGCCTTGAAGGGCCTCATTCTAACACGAGTCCCCGGGGTGGCGGCAAGGGGTAGCCGCTTCCAAGGACACACGAGACTGAAGAAGGGTTCTGTTGTCGGCGCCGCCAGACGGCGTCGAGATACCCACTACAGCCAGGGAAAACATTGTCTATGGCTATCCTTCAACCGCATCGACATCGCTTTGTCGAGGAGGACGAGTGGCGGCGCGGTTTCATTTCGTCGGCATCCTCATGGCAAGAAACATGGGGCCGGACTCCCGCTGCACCAGCACGGCCACTATTCGCCCAGGAACCAGGGCATCGACGATTTCCTGAAAGCGATCCATGTCGTCCACCCACTGATTGTTGATCTGCAGCAGGACATCCCCTTCCTGGACACCCGCGGTCTGCGCTGGTCCGGCGACCACGCTCTCAACCAGGACACCCACTGGTTTATCCAGTCCAAGCGCGGCTCGTTGTTCCTCGGTGAGCGGAAGCACCCGCAAGCCGAGACGGTTGACACTCAACCGACCCGGGAGCGCTGAAACCGACTCGATCGCCTCCTCTGAAGGCAGCTCACCGATGAGCACATTGATTTGTTCGATCTTCTGTGCGCGCAGAAAGCGCAGTTCCGCCTGATTATTCACTTCACTGGCCCCAACCATGGGCGGCAGCGAGGCCGAATTGAACACTTCCTTGCCGTTGTAACTCAAGATGATGTCTCCGACCTGGATACCGGACTTGGCGGCTGGGCTCCCTGGCAACACCTTGGAAACCAGGGCGCCTCTCGGCCTCTCCAGGCCGAAACTTTCCGCCAGTTCCCGGGTGACATCCTGAATGATGACGCCAAGCCAACCCCGGCTGACACGGCCCTTGGTACGCAGTTGGTCGACCACATTCATGGCCACATCGATCGGGATGGCAAAGGACAGGCCCATGAAACCCCCGGTCCGGCTGTAGATCTGGGAATTCACCCCCACCACCTTGCCGTCCATATTGAACAAGGGACCGCCTGAATTGCCTGGATTGATGGCCACATCGGTCTGAATGAATGGCACATAATTCTCTGCCGGCAGGCTTCGCCCCTTGGCGCTGACGATCCCGGCCGTGACCGAATGGTCGAAACCAAAGGGGGAACCGATCGCGAGCACCCACTCCCCGACTTTCAAATCTTCCGCGCGACCCACCGCCACCACCGGCAGACTCTTGGCGTCGATCTTGATCAAGGCGATATCGCTTCTCTTATCACCGCCGACCACCTGGGCAATGAATTCATTGCGTTCGCTGGTACGGACCAGCACCTCGTCCGCACTCTCCACCACATGGAAGTTGGTCAGGATATAGCCATCCTCGGAGATGATGAATCCCGAACCCAGGGTGCGGGCGTCATACTCCTCCGGCATCCCCCGATTCCCCTCGCCGAAGAAATGTTTGAACAACTCATTCAGGGGGCTATCTTCCGGAATATCCGGATATTGAAAGCCGTGAGGAAGGCGACGGGTATTTTGTGCCTGTTTGGTGCTGATATTCACCACGGCGGGGCTGCATTGTTCCACCAAGGGGGTAAAGTCCGGCAGTTGGGCGGCCCGGGCCAGCCCCGCCACAGCAAACAGCCAGGAGGCTATCAAGGGAAAACAGCCACGGACAAACAGTGATATTTTCATCGGGATGAATGATTTAAAAGAAAACCTGAGCCTCGGTCTGTGGGGGGTGTTTGGCTCGGCCCAGGGGAGGAAAGGCTGAGATCCCGCCGCAACACCAGGATAGTGGGTTTTTCTTCCGGACCGGAACGACCGAACAACCGCACCCCATACAAGGCCGTCGCCAAGCCCAGCCCCGCGCCGACCAGGGTTGCCCACTCCGGCACCACTCCCGGCCAACTTTTCAATACTAGCTCGAGGACCCCAGCCCCGCCGAGCCATCCGAGCAGGGGCGCACCGTAGAATATCCCGGCCGTGATCGCCAGCCGCCGCCCGGCCAAGCCGACCACCACCCGCTCTCCTGGCTGAGCGCCTATGGGATTCAAGGCCCGCATTCTCACCGGACGGCGACCGAAATATCCCGCCAGGCTGGCGGTCCCACAAGTCGGAGAACCTTCACAGGTCCCGCAGGCGGGAAGGCGACAGCCTTCCACTTCGGCAATACCCTCTCGGCAAGTGATTACCCGGGCACTCTCCTCGATCATGGCGTCAGCGTACCTCGGCTAACGGCCCGGGTTGCCGATTGCATCACCTTACTCACGGTGGCCAAGGGAACTTCGCCCACGGCCGTCACCTGATAGCCATCGATCTGACCGCCCCAGGCATTGAGGGCTCCCAAGCCCGAACCGCCGGACAGCCCCTCGCCCGGCGCCAGCCGCTCGATAAAGACCGATAGGGTCGCCAACCCATCGGAGAATACATATTGCTCGAAGCGCCGATTGGTCAGGGGATCGGCACGGGTCTCCCGGGCACTGAGGGCAAATCCGCTAGGCAAGCTGGCAAAAGCCCAGGTTTCGGGTAGCTGGGTCTGGGGGGGCGCATTTGGTTCGGGAGAGGGTATAGGCTGTTGAAGGGTTTCTGTTTGACCGCTCGTCTCCGTCCATGGCTGCAGGTCGAGATCGGTGAACATGATCTGCTCGATCGGATTTCCGCGTTCATCGACCAGATCGGATTTCAAGGGAAAGGCCGTATCCCTGTCCAGATATAATTTATAGCCATAGCGATAGGAATCCCGGGGTGTGATGCCGATCACCCGCACCTCTCGCCCGGCTACGCGGTCATCCTCCAACCAACGAAAATCATAGTAGGGACGCAATGATTCAGAATTGGCCGGCATCCAGATGGGGAACTGCCACTCCGAGCGGGATTGGCGCCATTTGGCGTCGCTTTCCGGGGCTATGCAGGTCACCTTTTGACTATCGCCCACCACTTGGCGCGGACTCCCGTTCAACGACCAGACCCGCTCCTCGACTTTGCCGTCCTGCAAAACGTGGTGGATCCGCATGGCCTCCAATTGATTGTTGTGGAGATAGACGAAGGTTCCCTGGTAATTGCTTCGTTGCAGGGTGGCCGCCATGCGTTCGAGCATTGGCAACACCGGGTCCGGCCCGCCCCCCCAGAGCGGTGCGGAGGCGGCCAGACAGCAAGCAATAAGCCATTGAACTAGAATTGAAAATCGATTCATCCTCTCAATGACTCGGGTTGAAGCCTATGAGCGAGGCATAGGGTCGCATGCCTTGCATATGGGACACGGGGGCATAATTCTGGTGGCTTTCCAGATACAGATTGAGTCTCGCCGCCAGCTCGGACTGACGTTGTTTGACCAAGGCGGCGACCACGGCGTTGTCTGAGGTGCGAACATCCCGGGCGGTTTCCTGGGCCAGATCCCGTCCTGTCAATCCGGGTCCCTCCAACAGATGTGGTATCACCAAGATTGCCGCCGCCACCAGGGAAGCCGCCATGGCGATCCCGCCGACCTGCCGGATCCAATGTGGCTGCCGCGATCGGCGCCCTCTCGGTGCCAGCACCGTGGGTTCGTGTTCCAGTCTGGATCTGACCGCGGCGGCGATATCCATATACTCCGGTCGGACGGATTCACCCCGCATGGCGTCCCTGATCATGTGGTAACGCCCCCACGCCAGCCGCAGGGCCTCGTCCTGTTCCAGATGTTTCAATACGTCGTCGATCTCGTCCGTTTCGACCTCTTCGTCCATCAATGTGGATAGCTTTTCCCGGTAATCTCCAGTCATCGCTGTTTCCTGATGTTCAGGTCTCAAGTAAGGGTTGGAGTTTCTTGTCGATGGCTTCGCGGGCACGGAAAATCCGCGACCGCACGGTGCCGATCGGGCATGACATGACCTTGGCAATCTCCTCATAGCTCATACCTTCGAATTCCCTCAGGGTGATGGCCACCCGCAGGTCTTCCGGAAGATCCGCGATCGTCCTCTTCACTGTGCGCTCGATCTCGTCCTTCAGCAGCAGACGTTCAGGTGTCGCCCCTTCGCTGAGCCGGCCGGAAACATCGAACTGTTCGGCTTCCTCGGCGTCGATATCGGCGCCTGGAGGACGTCGTCCCTGGGCCACGAGATAGTTCTTGGCCGTGTTGATGGCGATACGGTAGAGCCAGGTATAAAAGGCGCTGTCGCCGCGAAAGTCACCTATGGCCCGATAGGCCTTGATGAAAGCCTCCTGGGTGACATCCAGGGCTTCGGCATGATCCTTGACGAATCTTGTCATCAAAGCAGCCACCCTCCCCTGATACCTGAGCACCAATACATCGAATGCCTTTTTGTCGCCCTGTTGCACCCGCACAACAAGCTCTTGGTCGAGTATCGGCTCGCTTGCGGTTGTTCTTGCCTTCATCACGGCTCGCAAGCCCCGCTACTCAGAGTGAATGGACAGCGACAGGCCGGTTTAGTTCGTAACCGGTGGGCGAGGCGCCCGGAACTGTGGAGTTCTCGCAACGGAGGAATTGGTTTAGCATGTGGTGTTATCGCCCGTGTTAAGCGAACAAGTATGACGGTAAAGGCACCGGCCCGTAAACATGACCTCTTCCTACGAACATGATGTACTCATTATCGGGAGCGGTGCGGCCGGCCTGAGCCTGGCCTTGCGGCTGGGAGAGCGTCTGCGCATCGCCGTGGTGGCCAAGCGTTCTCTGGAGGAAGGCAATACCTTCTATGCCCAGGGCGGTATCTCGGCGGTTCTCGGCAAAAACGATTCCATCGATTCCCATGTAAATGACACCCTCATTGCCGGCGCCGGTCTCTGCGATCCGGATATCGTGCATCTGGTTGTCGAGCGAGGGCCGGAAAATATCCATTGGCTGTTCGATCAGGGGGTGGAATTCACCCGTCGGGACAAGAGCGGGACTGGGGATGAGTTCCATCTCACCCGGGAGGGCGGGCATTCCCATCGTCGGGTGGTGCATGCCGCCGACGCCACCGGACGGGTGGTGGAAACCAGGTTGTTGGAACGGGTCCGGGCCAATCCCAATATCGAATTGTTCGACGATCATAATGCCATTGATCTGATCCTGAGCGGTAAATCCGGGCGAGGCCGGCGTCGTTGCCTGGGGGCCTATGTCCTCAACCGGCAAAGCGGTCGCGTGGAAACCTTCCGGGCCCATTACGTGGCCCTGGCCACGGGGGGGGCCAGCAAGGTCTATCTCTACACCAGCAACCCGGATGTGGCGACCGGCGACGGCATCGCCATGGGTTGGCGCGCCGGCTGCCGGGTCGCCAATATGGAATTCATCCAATTCCATCCCACCTGCCTCTATCACCCCCAGGCGAAATCCTTTCTTATTTCCGAGGCATTACGGGGGGAAGGCGCCCGGCTATTGCGCCCGGACGGCAACAGATTCATGCCGAACTATGACGAACGGGCCGAGTTGGCACCGCGGGATATCGTCGCCCGTGCCATCGACCATGAAATGAAACGCCTGGGCGCGGATTGTGTTTTTCTCGATATCAGCCACAAACCGGCGGATTTCATCCGTTCCCATTTCCCCACCATTCATTCCCATTGTCTCGAATTCGGCATCGACATCACCGCCGAACCCATCCCGGTGGTACCCGCCGCCCATTACATTTGCGGCGGTCTGATTACCGACGACTGTGCCCGCACCGACGTCCCCGGACTCTTCGCCATCGGCGAGACGGCCTATACCGGGCTCCACGGCGCCAATCGCATGGCCAGCAACTCCCTGCTCGAATGCCTGGTGTTTGCCCAGCGGGCCAGCGAGACCATCCTGGGCGAGATCGATCAGGTCTACCCGCCGATCAATGTGCCCCACTGGGACGAGAGTCGGGTGACCGATTCGGACGAGGAGGTGGTGGTCTCCCACAACTGGGACGAACTGCGGCGTTTCATGTGGGACTACGTGGGCATCGTGCGCACCAATAAGCGCATGGAGCGGGCCAAGCGACGTATCGACACCCTGCGGATGGAGATCCGCGAGTATTACAGCAATTTCCGCGTTACCAACGACCTCCTGGAACTGCGCAACCTGGCCGAGGTCGCCGATCTCATCATCCGCTCGGCCTTGTCCCGCAAGGAAAGCCGCGGCCTTCATTACACCCTCGATTTTCCCCAACGCGACGATACCCATCAACGGCGTCCCACCATCCTCCTCCCCGATACCTATTGCCCCCCCCAATCGGCCACATAACCTTGAGACTGGCTGTCAGGATCAAGACCGGCGTGATCCTGGGCTCAGAAAGACCATGAACTTGACCGGAGAGACAGGGGAAACCGTCACGGCTGGTCGGTCGGCGCTCCCGGGCATGAGTTCTTTACACCGATCTAGCGTTCTACAATGGAGAACAATTAAAGATTTTTTTGCTTCATTGTTCTCTAAATAAGAACGAAAATAGCCTTTTTCCACTCATGCCCGGTCCCGGAAGAGGGATTCCGACCTGAAAGAGGGCCTGTATTCGGGCCGAATCGACGCCTCTCACCCAGGGAAGCCGCTGCCGGAACAAGGGGCGGTGTCGAGGCCCCGAGCGAAAATCGAATCAGAACCCGGAATGGCAGTCTTTACCGCCACACTGACCACAAGCGCCGCGGCCGCATCCCCCCTCTTCCCTGGCGGGACCGAACTGCGGGTGGTGGGCGGCGAAGCGGCGGGCTATATCCTGTACCCAGAGCCAGCCGATCAGGAGACCAAGCACCAAAAAAGGGGCGAGCAGGATTTTAGTCACCGCCGCCGCCCATGCCGCCGAAACCCATAAAGGCGAGGGACAACAGCCCGGCCAGGATAAGGGAGAGCCCAGCGCCCTGGCTGATCTTCGGCAGGCTCGCCAGTTGGAGTCGTTCGCGCAGACCGGCCATCAGCAACAGCGCCAGGGTGAACCCTAGTCCGGCCCCCAGGGCATAGACCAGGGATTGCACGAAGTTGTACTGACGGCTGGTCTGCAATAGGGCGAGTCCCAGCACGGCGCAGTTGGTGGTGATGAGGGGCAGATAAATGCCGAGGGCACGGAAGAGCGCCGGGCTGTATTTCTTCAGCACCATCTCCACCAATTGCACCGCCGAGGCGATGACAACGATGTAGGAGATCAGCCGCAGAAACTCCAGCCCAGCCGCCACCAGGGCCAGATTGATCCCATAGGCACAGAGCGAACTGATGATCATGACGAAGGAGGTGGCCGCCCCCATGGAGAGCGCCGTCTTGACATGGCTGGAGACCCCCAGGAAGGGGCAGATGCCGAGAAACATCGCCAGTACGAAGTTATTGACGATGACCGCGTTGAGCAGCAGGGTCCAGAGGGATAGGTCGTTCATAGAATCTCAACCTCCATGGGAATGGGCCACGCGGCCCAATGAGTCCTGCATCTCGGCAAGGCGCCGCTGCTGGCGCTCTTTCCACCAGGCAAACAGCAGCATCCAACCGCCGAAGACAAAGAAACCGCCGGGTGGCAGGATCATGATCACCCAGGGCTCGAAACTGGGTCCGAACAAAGAGATACCAAAGAGGGTCCCCGACCCCAGGATCTCCCGCACCGATCCCAGGCAAAAAAGCGCCAGGGTGAAACCCAACCCCTGTCCCAGGGAGTTGACGATGGTTTTGCCCACCGGCTGGCGCGAGGCATAGGCCTCGGCGCGACCGAGGATGATGCAGTTGACGACGATGAGCTGGAGAAACACCCCCATGGCCTGATACACCGGGGGTGAGATGGCGTGCAGGACGTAGTCCACCACGGTGACAAAGGCGGCGATGATGACGATGTAGGTGGCGATGCGCACCTGCTTCGGCACCACTTTGCGCAGCAGCGAGACCAGAATCCCCGATCCCACGAGTACGAAGGTGGTGGCGGCCCCCATGGTAAAGGCATTGGTGGCATTGACCGTCACCGCCAAGGTGGGACAGGTGCCAAGCACGGCGACGAAGACCGGGTTCTCCCGCCATACACCGCTGACGAAGGTATCGAAGCTGAGGCTGTCGGAGGGATGGATGTCTTGGGCCATGGGCAACCCTCAGTCGTTGGGTTTGAGTTGGGAGAGATGCTTGACCACCCTGGGCAGCAGTGCTTCGGTACCGCTACGCAAGGCACGGGTGTAACCACGCGAGGTGACCGTGGCGCCGGAGATGGCGTCGATCTGCCAGGCCTCGGTCTTGGTACCGTGCTTGACCAGCTTGATGGGGTGGGCCGGGGCGGTGCCCTCGGCGTTCAGGCGTACGTCCAGTTGGTTGAAGTTGGCGCGAAAGTCCGTCTCTTTTTCCGCCCGATCGCCGAACCCCGGGGTGTCTTTGTTTTGCAGGGTCTGGACACCTATGATGCAGGCGCACCTGGGATCATAGCCCCACAAAAGGATGATCTGATCCGCATAACCGGCCCCTGATCCCGTCCCGGCGATTCCCACCAGGGTCCCGGCGGCATCGAAGGCGGCATAGAAAAGGAGCCCCCCTTCCACAGGCCCCTCCCCCGGGACCACCCGATCCGGCAAGGCGATGTAGGGTCGACTGGTCTGGCCCTGGGGCAGCACCCGCAGCACCGCCTGTTCCTGTTCCTGCCGTTGATAGCGGGCGATGGGTACCTTGGTGTATTCGTAGGCCAGGGAGATCAAGAGCCCGGAAATAGCCGCCACCAGACCCAGCACCAGCAACATGGTGCGATTGTCCTTTGCGGCCGTAACTGTGGACGCCGAATGGCTCATCCCTTGGCGTCCTTCTTAGCGCCTCCGGGACGCTGACCATACACCCTGGGCTGGGTCAACATCTGGATCAGCGGCGAAGCGGCATTACCGAGCAGGATGGCGTACATCACCCCTTCCGGCAGCCCGCCGAAGAGCCGGATGATGACGCTGAGAAAACCGATCAGAGCCCCATAGATCCATATCCCCAGCGGTGTCACCGGTGAGGCCACCATGTCGGTAGCCATGAAGACCGCCCCCAGCATCAGCCCCCCGGAAAAGAGGGTGAAGACCGGACTAGGGTAGTGCTGGGGATCGAGCAACCAGAAGGGAAGCACGGTTAGGGCGGCACCACCGAGTACCGCCGGGGGGATGCGCCAGTCCATCATGCGGCGACCGGCCAGGTAGATCCCACCCAGAAGGATAAGGAGGGCCGAGGTTTCCCCGAGCGAACCCGAGGTCAAGCCGAAGAAAAGATCGCCGGTTCCGGTGGTGATGTATTGAAACTTTTGCAGCGATAAGGGCGTGGCGCCGGTAAAGCCATCAATCGCCACCTGGCGGCTCCACTCCAGCGTGGATGGCGGGCGGGTAAAGGGCAGCGTCATGGTCGAGGGGATGAATTCGGCAAAGCGGTGGGGGACGAAGGCCGGCGTCCAGGTGGTGATGGCTACGGGAAAGGCCGCCTGCAAGAAGGCCCGCCCCACCAGGGCGGGATTCATGACATTGAACCCCAAGCCTCCGAAGAGGGCCTTGCCCAGCCCCACGCCGACAAAGCCACCGACGGCGGCCATCCAGAGCGGAAATCCCGGCGGCAGGGTCAGACCGAGGAGCAGGCCGGTAATGGTTACACTCCAGTCCCCCAGGCTGTCCGGACGACCGGCGAGACGATTGAACAAGGCCTCGGTGAGCAAGCAGGTCAGGGTGGTGGTCAGGATGAGCAAGAGCGCGCTCAGGCCGAAGGCAAAAACCGCCCAGCCGCACACCGGCAGCAAGGTGTAGACCACGTTGCGCATGATCTTTTCGACACTGAGCGGCTGCTTCAGGTGGGGCGAGGTACGCAGCTCGATGCGCAGATCGGTATCGGGGACGCTCATGCCGCCTGCTCCCGATGCATGGTCTTGGCGATGCGGAAATATTGCACCAAGGGAATGTTCGAAGGGCAGACATAGCTGCAACAGCCGCACTCGAAGCAGTCGAGCAGATGATGTTCCTCCACCATCTCGCCATAGCGTCTCTTGGTGGCCAGCATCCCCAGCGAGGAGGGATTGAGGTGCATGGGGCAGGCCTCGACGCAACGCCCGCAACGGATGCAGGGATGCACCTTGTGCGGTTGCAGATCGGTATGGCCACGCTCGAACACCACCACCCCGGACATGGCCTTGGTCACCGGCACATCCAGCGAAGCCACGGCCATCCCCATCATGGGGCCACCCAGGATGACCTCGTGGGCCTCGGGCTTGGCCCCCAGATGCTCGAGCAGAAAGCGGATGGGGGTACCCACGGGCACCAGGTAATTGCCCGGACGTTGCGCTCCCAACCCGGAGACGGTGATGACCCGCTCGGTCAGTCCCCGTCCGTACGGGAGGAGTTCCCCGAGTTGGGCCAGGGTGCCAACATTGAACACCACCACCCCCACCTCCACCGGCAGGCCACCCGAGGGCACCCGACGCCCGAGCAGCGCCTCGATGACCATCTTCTCCGCCCCCTGGGGATATTTGGTCTCCAGGGCGTGCACACTGATACCCATCTCCGGCTTGAGTCTGGCGGCGATGGCCGCGATGGCATCCGGCTTGTTGTCCTCCACCCCGATCATCGCCCGAGTCACGCCCAGGGCGCGCATGAGGATGCGGGTGCCGAGCAGCAGGGCCTCGGTCCGCTCCAACATGATGCGGTGGTCACAGGTAAGATAAGGCTCACATTCGCAGCCGTTCACCACCAGGGTGTCGACCGTCCGACCTTCCGGGAGCTTGAGTTTGACATGACTGGGAAAAGCGGCCCCGCCCAGGCCCACCATGCCCGTATCCTGTACCGCTTGCACCAATTCGGCCGGGCCCAGACGTTCCCAATCCAGAGGCGCCTCATAGAGAATCTCCTGACTGGCGCCAGGATAGACATCGAGCAAGATGGCGGGCGTCTTGGGCCCTTCGGCGGTATGCACCAGCTCGATACCCTTCACCCTTCCTGTCGCCGGGGCGTGCAAGGGCACGGAAACAAAACCTGTCGCCGCCGCAATCGGCTCGCCTCTCACCACCTCCTGGCCGGACTTGACCAGGGGTTTGGACGGGGCACCGCGATGCTGGGAGAGAGGCAGCATGAGGCGGGGGGCAAAGGGTAGACGCCGGATTGGCAGACCGCAGGTCAGGTCCTTGTGGTCCTCGGGATGGATCCCATGCTCGAAAGTATTGCGGCGAAAGAGTCGCATCAGGCCCATGGCGGCGTCTCCCCGCGATCAATCCCGGCCGGGCCGGGATACCGACATCCAAGGCGGGCCCGAGGCAGACTGAACTCCCTCCGCCCGACCACAAAGTCATATCCCGAAACCGGTCTCATTGGTATTTCTGCGCCCGTTGCAGGAGTTTGTCGACGTCCTTTTCCACCGGATTCCATGGCGTACCCGGATGGATACAGCCTGCGGTGCACTTCTCCGCCGCCTTGACGATGTCCTTATAGGGACCACCCTTGGGATCCAGGATGATGGTCTTTTTCTCGCCGTTGTAAGCGAAGATCTTGGGATTGATCTTCATACACTCGTCGCAGGCGGTACACTCGGGCGTATCCACCCAAACCGGCTCCCAGCCACCGCTCCCCCCTTGGGCCTGGGCGCCTTGTCCATTGCCCCCCGGAGACGGCAAGGGCGGCAAATCGCTCAACTTGCCAAACCCACCCCCGGTGGCCATGGCCAGCAAGGAGGCGGTGAGCTTTTGCGCCATATCGCGTTTGGCTTGCTCGACCATGGCCGCAACATCCACCCGCTTGTATTGGCCGGCCAGGGATTTGAGTTGACGCCAGAATTGCCGCCGCTCCTCGCAGGAGCGCACCAGTTCGGCGGAAACCAACACCCGCATCAAGCGGTTTTTCTGATCGACTCCCCAGATGAAGGGGAAGCGACCCTCCCGATCTTCCGCCTGCAGATCGAGAAACTCATGCAGGGGTAGCATGTTGTCGTTCCAGGTCTCGGGCGGAGCCTTGCGGAAATGTTTACGGAAGCGTGCCTCGGTGACGGCGAAATCGGCAAAGGTCATGGGCACTTCGAGGCTCTGCTCGCCTCCTTTCTCGTCCAGGTATTTGAGACCGTAGCTGGGCCAATCCTCATCCAGATCGGGATTACCTTCGATATCCAGACATTCTTCCAAGGTCTCGCCGGCATCCGGATCAAATTTGAGCAAGGGATAGGCGCGCCCTTCCAGAGCGAGCTTGCTCTGCACGAAGGTAGCGTCATCCGCCACCCCATGCTCGGGCTGGCAGACGGCATAGACGTTGAACAAGGCCGGACGGCGACTACTCAGTCCATCGATGAACCCTTCCAAGAGGTGGGTGATGTTGGCGAGGGAACCCTGCATCACATAGGCCGTGCGGTGGGCCAGACCGATGAGGCTCATCTCCTTGCGCGCCTCGGTCTTACCCTTCCACGCCTTGCCATAGGGGGCCATGTCCGAAACCTGGCTGATGAAGCCGGAGGTACAGGCCTGTCCACCGGTATTGGAATAGACCTGGGTATCCAGCACGAGCACCTTGATCGGCATGCCCGACATCAAGGCCCGGGACAGATTCTGGAAGCCGATATCGTACATGGCACCATCACCGCCGAAGGCGACCACCGGCGGACAGAGCCACCATTCCTCATCGCTGAAGGACTTCCAGTTGAAATAGGTGAAGAAGTTGTCATGCTCCGCCGGGACATACTTCCCCTCGAGTTCCAACTTGGCCATGCGGATCGCCTTGAAGCCTTCGGCCATCTTGGCCATGTGGCCCTCGAAGATACCCATGGCGACGGATGGCGAGTCCTGGAACAGATGACTGCTCCAAGGGAAGGGATAGGGGTTGAAAGGATAGGTGGAGCCCCAGACCGAGGTGCAGCCGGTGGAATTGACCACGCCCATCGAAGCCCGCCCCTGGCGGTTGACGCCCTGGGTATAGAGCCAATGGAGATGCTTGAGTTTTTCCAGCAATTGGGTTACCCAGCGTAGCCAATGGGGATCCACGGGGCGGGATTTCTGCCCGGCCTCGAGAGAGGCGGACAGCTCTGTCAGAGTCAGGTCCCGGTCCTGGTGGCTGTCCAGGGCCGATCGAATGGCGGAGATATTGCCGAGATCCATTCCCTCGGCCAGCTTGAGACGGATATGCCGCTCCAATCTCTGGATCAGATCCTCGATCTGTTTCAGATGCTGCCGCACCCGCGGCTGCATGAGCGCGGAGATGGTAGAGGTAAAGAGATGGATCAAGGTCTTTTCGCCGCATCCCATGCAGGCGCCGTCACCGCACACCATGGAGCCGTAGTTGCGCTTGTCCAGCAACAGGGTCTCCAGGGCACCGATCCGCTGCTCCAGATCCTCAATGCGGATGAACTCGGGCTTGGTGGTCGGCAGTTCGAGCCAGAAGGCCCAGCGACGACGCATTTGCTCCACGGCTTCGCTGGTCTGGGGTTCGGCCACCAGGGCACCGTCGTCACAAATGCGGACGCACTCCATACAGCCCTTGCAGGTATAAGGATTGACCGTGATAGCGAAGAGTCCACCGCTGCCCTTGTCCTTTTTCTCCCGATTGCCCCAGTAGGGCTTGGTGATGGAAAACTGAAAATCGCCGATCGCCTCCGACAACAGCCCAAGTTCCTTTTCCAGACTTTCCCGCTGCTCCGGGGCGACATCCGACTCCGAGAGGGTCTCCAGCACCGCCCGGTCGAGCAGCTTACCCACCTCGGCTGCCTCGCCCGCCTGCTCCAAGAAACTGCGTAGACGTTTCTCGATCTTGCGGCTCTCGCGCCGGAGATGCTGGGTCGGTTGTACCTCCCGCTCGATGCGGTTGATGGCGGTGGTGAATACATCGCCGATGCTGCTGACCAACCCAGGGATGGCGCTATCCGGACAGATGCTGAAGCAATCGCCGCAGGCGGTGCAGTTCTCCGGGACGTATTTGGGGTACTCGAAGCGGATCTGGGTCATATCGCGATAGACCCCAGTGGCCACCGGCATGATGGACAGCGCTATGTAGGGATCCGCCAGATTGTCATTGCCGCGACCGGTGGCATAGAAATAGCCGGTCTGCTCCCAGAAGCGATGGATATCGGAGACGCCGCCGTCGGCTTCCGGCAACTGTTTGAGCATGATGGGTAGACCGGCTTCCTTGCGTTTTCCGCCCATCTGGGTCCGGCTGAGGAGCTTGTTTTTGACCTCCCGGATCTCGTCGAAGCCGCGATGCACCACCCGCAGATTGTCCTGCACCACCCGCTCACCCTTGGTGCCGAACTTGTGGCGCAGCTGGTCCTCGATGGCCCCGAACAGACCTTCTTCGTCCAGTCCGGCCCGCTCCATCAGGGGCGAAGCGGCAAAGAAGGCCCCCTGGAAGGCATTGCCCTGCATGCGGAACTGCAACTCGGGATCGGTGGCCTCTTCCCGGGCGATTTTGAAGCCATCGAGATAATAAAAGTGATAGTCGTTGTCGAGGATCTGCTTCTGGGCCTGGTAGGGAATGCTGGCCCAGACCGCTTCCTCGTTCTCCAAACCCGATTGGATGATGAAGACGCCTCCCTTACGCAAGCCGTTCAAGGGGTTTGAATGGTGGAAGACATTGGGATCCGGCGAGATCACCACGTCCACATAGTGATATTCGGAGTTCAAGCGGATGGGCGTCGGCGCCGCGGCCAGATAATAAGTAGTGGGTTGACCCTTCTTCTCCGAGCCGTATTTCGGATTGGCCCGGATATCGAACCCCAGCAACTCGAAGAGGGTCATAGCCAGGTTCTTGCCCGTGGTCACCGCACCCCAGCCGCCCACGGAGTGCATGCGTACGGTGATGGAACCCTCGGGCATGAGGTTGGGGTTCTCACTGCCGCGGATACCCAGTTCCTTCACCTGGGGATAGGCATCCAGCAGGGCCTGCAGGGCGATCTCCTGTTTGGGGGTGGCGGGATCCCGGGCAAAATCCACCGAGAGGTAGAAGAATTTGCGCTGTTTTCCCTCCGGCAGCATGTTCTCCACCGCGCCGATCAGCCCTTCGGGTTGCAGATCGCGACTGCCGAGACCATAACAGCCGGAATAGAGCCGCGGCATCTCGGTCGGTTTGAGGCCGTCATACTGCGGATAAGGCATCGCCTCCCCGCGCAGGACGGCGCCGTTTTCCAGTCCCTTGGTGAGGGCGGCGCGTACCTCCCGCATCAGGGGTAAATCCTCGGCCAAGGGCTGATCGGTGCGCTCGAGCACGGCTACCGCCTTCTTGCCCTTGAGCAGACGGACCACCAGATCCCCTGGGAAAGGCCGGTACATGGTGATGTTCACCACCCCTACCTTGAGCTTGCGTTTCTCGCGCAGGTAATCCGCCACCGCCTCCGCCTGGACCACCATCGAGCCCATGCCGAGAATCAGGTAGTCGGCGTCTTCCACCCGATACCCGCTGACCCGCCGGTAACGCCGCCCGGTCAGGCCGTAATACTCGTCCATCGCCTGCTCGGTGATGGCCTTGATATGGTCGAAGAAATAGGGACGCTGGGCGGCCACCGCCTGCATATAGGCGTCCTGATTCTGCACCGAGCCGGAGACTATGGGATTGTCGATATTCCACAACTCGGGCACCCGCCGTCGTTTCGGCCCATAGACCAAGCGCTGGGCCGGAGTCGGGCACTCGATGATGTCATCCGGTCGACCGAGAAACTCGGCGATCAATTCCCGCTCGGGGACGTTCAGGGGTTCGATCAGATGGGTGGTGAGAAACCCATCCTGGGCTACCGCCGCCGGGGTCAGGGAAAGCTCGGCGATCTTACGTCCGATGAGGTTGAGATCCGCCGCCTCCTGGGCGCTCTTACCCATGACCTGGAAGAAGCCGGTATCGTCGATGCAGTGATAATCGTCATGGGCGCAGTGCACATTGAGGCTGGCCTTGGTGATGGCGCGACAGCCGATGTTGAGCACATAAGGCAGGCGCTTGCCCACCGCCGCATAGAGCGACTCGTGCATGAAGGCCACGCCTTGGGCGGAGGAGAAATTGGCCGCCCGCAGACCGGTCATGGACATCCCGGCCGTCACGGCCGCGGCGGCATGCTCGGATTCCGGTTCGATAAAGATCAGGGGCCGATCGGAAATATTGATATGGCCCTTGGCCGTCTCTTCGGCCCAATACTCGCCCATTTGCGTCGAAGGGGTGATGGGATAGGCCCCGGCGGCATCGGAGGCTTCCCGTTCGCACATAATGACAGCGGAATTGCCGTCCATCGCCATGCGAATACCGGGATATTTGAACTGCTGTTGCTCCTTCTTACCAAACATGGGAAACCTCGCAATGACTGGGTTATGTTTGCTCGGGGAACCTGAAGGCTGGGGTGGGTCGGTGACGACCTCGTTTCACCCCGCTTGATCAGGATGAGCGGATAGAGTGAAGACGAGATAGGTCAGGGGATGGGTAAGGCCTCTTTGCGATAAATCTTCTTGGCATGCCTGCCTTTTTGTTTTGCTTGTTTGTCATCGAACCAGATGATGGCGCCGGTGGGACAACGCTCGATCGCCAGGGGCGAGGCCAAAGCATTCTTCCCATAGTCGATGACAGCAAGATTGTGCTTGATCGCCACCACTCCCTCGGGGGCATCCGCGGCACAACGGCCACAGGCCGTGCAGGCGACCTCGCAGAGCGATTCGGCGGCCTCGCCGAACTCCTGATTCTTGCAGGCCACCCAGAGACGATGCTCGACCGGATGCAGGGAGAACAGCTTTTTCGGGCAGACCTCGACACAGTCCCCGCAGGCGGTGCATTTGTCGGTATCCACATGGGGAAGCCCGTGGCGGTCCAGTTTGATGGCGTTGAACTCGCAAACCACCTCGCAGTCGCCCAATCCCAGACAACCCCAGGTACAGCCCTTGCCGCCCCCGGCCACCAAGGCGGCGGCACGACAAGAGGCCAAACCGGCATAGTTGGCACGCAGCAAGGCGACATGATTGCCACCACCACAGGCCAGCCGCGCCACCCGTTTTTCCACTTTACCCAGAGAAACGCCAAGGAAATTGGCGATGACCTGGTTCATATCCCGGGTGTTCACCGTGCACTGAGCGGGTTGTAATTCACCCTTCACCAGGCTTTCGGCAAAGACGCGGCATCCCGCCGTGCCACAAGCGCCGCAGTTAGCGTGGGGAAGCATCTCTTCCACCGCATCGATGCGGGGATCTTCGTAGACGTACAGACGGCGGCTCGCCAGCGCCAGCAACAACGCCAGCAACAGACCCAGCCCACCCATAAAGGTGGCCGCAGCGGCGATGGTGCTCATGGGGTCCATGGCGGTTTGCTCGATTCTTGCAAATTTCTATGGCTGTTTATTGCAATACTATTACGAGATGCAGTATAAGCAGTCAGGAAGTATTTGCCCAAGCAATATTTTTAATCGTTAATATTAGAATGGACAATAAAACCAAGGCTTTGCCGGCCTCCATTCCCCTCTACTACAAGCAGAACCGCCTCAAGCAATTGCGCGCCTTCTGCCGTGCGGCCCAGTCGGGAAGCATCAGCCTGGCGGCGGAATCCCTGTTTCTGAGCCAGCCGACCATCTCCTTGCAGATCCAGGCCTTGGAACGGGAACTGGATATCATCCTCTTCGAGCGCCGGGGACCCAGCATCCGCCTGACTCCGGCCGGGGAGGCCCTGTATCTGCTGGCGCAACCCCTGGTCGACGGCATCGACAAGCTCCACGAGACCTTTCTCGCCCAGTTCGGTCGCCTGGAATCGGGCGAGCTGAACATCGCCGCCGGCGAATCCACCATTCTTTATATATTAGCCGAGCCTCTGCGGCGGTTTTCCCAACTTTATCCAGGTATTCGCCTCAAGTTGCAGAACGTCACCGGCCGCGACGGCCTGGCCATGGTGCGGGCCGACGAAGTGGATTTCGCCGTCGGCTCCATGCTGGAAACGCCCGACGACGTCGATTACCAACCCTTCGTGACCTATGCCCCAGCGCTCATCACCCCCCTCGAGCATCCTCTGGCCAGGCTGTCCGAGGTACGCCTGGAAGACATCAGCCCCTACGGCCTCATCCTCCCCCCCCGGCACCTGACCACCTGGCGCATCGTCGATCTGGTTTTCAACCAACACAACCTCGGCTATCAGGTCTACCTCGAGGCCGGCGGCTGGGAGGTGATCAAAAAATATGTCTCCCTGGGTCTGGGGATCTCCATCGTCACCGATCTGTGCCTCACCGGTCAGGAACCCCTCGCCCGTCGCGATCTGAGCGCCTTCTTCCCGCTGCGCAGCTACGGTACCGTGGTGCGGCGGGGGAAGTTCCTCTCACCCCAGGCCAAACAGTTCATCCGCATGCTGGATCCCGACCTGATCACCGAACCTGCGGGAGCGTTCCACAGCCCGGCCTTCGAGAGGCTGGATTTCCTTCCCCAATAGGATTCGCCACCGCCGGAGATTAGGCGATTTCTGTCAATCGCCTTATTTCGGCAACTCCAGGATCACTTTGCTCCCCAAGGCCTCGCGGATCTCGTTGATGGAGGGCGGCAAGGCCCTCGGCGCATCGTCGAAGCCACCGCGGCAGGACAATCGACGCACCTCGGAGCTGGTCTCGCCCTGCAGCTTCATATGCACCGTCTCGTGCCACATCACCGAACCTCCTCCATCCTCCCCGCTGACCAACACCAGGGAGACGAGTTTGAGAGGGTGGCGCTGCACTACCTCCTCCCGATCCCGGTACACCCGCACCACCAGATAGTTCCCGGGAGGAACATCCTGTGGCGTCTCCAGCACACGCTGGACCTCGAAATTACAGCTCGGGTAATACCAGTTCACCCCGCTGTAAGGGAGGGCGGCCCCCTGCTGGAGGAACACCCGCGCCCAGCCAGGCTGGATCGGCAGGGGTTCGGTGACACTTAACCGCGTCCCCTCCGGCGGAAAGACATAATGGGAGTCCGGGCCCTGGGGTAGCATGGCTTGGCAACCGGCCAGCCACAGGACCGATAAGGCGATTGCCGGAAAAAGATAGACCTGAATGCGCGGGATGTTCGTTCGCCTTCCAGGCGCGCCAGCCGGCGCAGAGCGAGCTCTGTAACGGCTGGCGTAACACCGAAGGCGGACGAACAGACCAGCAGGCTGGTCTATTTTTTGACAGAAATCGCCTAACAACAGATAGGATTTCGACATGCGTGTCTTCCTCCCGATTGGACAACCGCCACAGACCGGATTTCGACCTTTTCCGCCCGGCGATCGGCGGCTGGAAACAACCTCGCTCCAGAACCAAGCTTCGCTCTCTATCCAGAATAGCCTGGAAAGAAAGGATCGCCACCGCGGCGGCGCTCCGGCCCTAACCGAGGCGGCGGCTCATACCCTTTCTGCAATACGTTTTGGACTTTCCGAGCCAGCGGGCGTGGGCTGTCCCCCGAATCCGTCGCGGAGAGAACGATCCGATAGGAGTGGAGATGAGCGCTCAACAGCTCCGGGCATGGACTGAAAATCGCCAGTTTTCGTTCTCTTATAGAGAACAATTGGCCATAAAAAAGATATATTGTTCTATTTTTGAGAACAAAAAATCGGGCCACAGCCCCCATGCCCGAGAGCCGCCTCTCGACATCCGGGTCGAAGTAGGCTGATGTCGAGACGCCAAGCATGGTTTGGTAGGGGCCAAAACACTTTCTAGTGGGGGAACCTCTCTTCTCGAGGCGGTTCATCCTGACCCACTTCCGTCCGGCCTTCGTCGCCTCCCTTGTCCCATCCCCTGGGCAACCATTGCAACAGCAACTCATAGAGACGATCCGGATCGACCGGTTTGGCCAGGTGTTCGTTCATGCCCGCCTGTAGACAGAGCTCCCGGTCTTCGGGGAAGGCGTTGGCGGTCATGGCCAGGATGGGGGTGGAGGCATAGCCGGGCAGGGCGCGGATCCGGCGCGTCGCCTCCAGCCCATCCATTACCGGCATCTGCATATCCATGAGCAGGAGGTCGTAGTGATTTGACCTGGCCAGATCGATGGCCTCCTGGCCGTTCCCGGCAACATCCGTCTCAAGGTGGAAGGTATCCTCGAGGAGTTCGTGAGCGACTGCCTGACTGATCTGGTTGTCCTCTACCAACAACAGACGACAATGGCGAGACGTCCCCGTCAGCCAGTCCCTGGCGAGGCCCGGGAGGGACTCTGAGTCAGGCTCGCTCTTCGTCGGCCACACCTTGCCCAGACGGGTGGTGATCCAGAAGCGGCTGCCCTGGCCAACCTGACTGCTGACGCCGATCTCCCCGCCCATGAGGTGGGCCAGTCGCTGGTTGATCGCCAACCCCAGGCCGGTGCCGCCGTAAAGCCGGGTGGTGGAGGTGTCGGCCTGTTCGAAGGCGAGGAAAATTCTCCTGAGCTTTTCCTGGGGGATGCCGATACCCGTATCCTCCACCTCGAAGCGTACCAGGATGTCCGTCTTGGTCTCCGCCTCCTGGCGCCCCCGCAGGGTGATACTCCCGGTCTCGGTGAATTTGACGGCGTTGGCGAGAAAGTTGATCAGCGCCTGGGAGAGCCGGGTAAGGTCGCCGATCATGTGTTTCGGCAGCCCCTCCAGGTCCAGCCGCAGCCTGAGCCCCTTGGCCTGGATCTTCTCGATCATCACCGAATTCAGCCGCGTTACCAGGTCATCGAGCGCGAACTCCGCCCGTTCCAGAACCATCCGCCCCGCCTCGATCTTGGAAAAATCCAGGATATCGTTGAGTATGCTCAGTAAATGCTTGGCCGCCGCGGCGATGCGCTTGAGCTTGTCCTGTTGCTCGGGGGTGCACTGACTCCGCTGGAGAAGGTGGGTGAGACCGATCACCGCGTTCATGGGGGTGCGGATCTCATGGCTCATGTTGGCGAGGAAGGAACTCTTGGCGCGGTTGGCGGCCTCGGCCCGATCCTTGGCGGCTTCCAGCTCCAGGGTACGCTCGGTCACCAATTCCTCCAGCCGGTGGCGATGACGCTCCAGTTCTTCCTCCGCCTGACGGCGTTCGCTGATGTCCTGGACGAGCCCCACCACCCGGAGCGGCGTGCCGGCCTGGTCGTATTGGAACTCCCCCAGATCCAATACCCAGCGCCCGCCTCCGTCGGGTTGGGGGATGCGGAATTCGGCCACGAAGGGCTTGTGCTCCAGCTTGGCCTGCTCGAAGTTCCGAGTGATCATCTCCAGATCATCCGGATGGACCAGTTGGGTGAACCGCTCCAATGTGGGTTCAAAGGGTGGCTTGTCGAACAACTGGAAAATCTCGGGGGCCCAATACAGCTTGTTGCTAAGGATGTCGTAGTCCCAGACCCCCATGCGACCGGCCGCCATGGCCATGCGCAGGCGTTGCTCGCTCTCCCGCAGGGCGGCCTCGGCCTGTTTGCGGGCGGTGATGTCATGGCCGATGCTGAGCACCCCGCTGGGGCGGTTAAGATGATCCAGGATGACCCGGTTCGACCAGCGGAGGATGAGGCGGCGGCCATCCTTGGTGATGTTTTCGTTTTCGTTCTCCGCATAGCGTTCGGGGTCGATGAGAATGTTATGGACCATTTCCGCCAGATCCCGTCCCGTACCCGACTCCTTGAGCGGGACGATGCTCCCCACCACGGACCGACCCAGGATCTCCGCCGCCGCATAGCCGAACAGGGTTTCGGCGAACTCATTGAAGTAGGTTACCCGGCCATCGGGTGACAGCCGCAGGATGACGGCATTGGCGTTATCCACCAGTTCCCGATACTTGGCCTCGCTCGCCTGTAGGGCTTGCTCGGCCTGGAGGCGTTCGGCGATCTCGGTGCGCAGGCGGGTATTGAGCCGGCGTACCTTGACGACGAAGATCAGTGCCGCCAGCAGCAAGCCGACGGTGCCGATCAGGGTCCAGATCAGCCAGGGCGGGATACGGAGTGGGGTGGGATCGAAGATGAACCCCTTGAGGTCGA
>Ga0268298_10001809_pt1 | contig 24263 bp, 17 predicted proteins | sample WWTPWeurt_MetaG_FD_194462 | JGI IMG/M metagenome (GOLD analysis project Ga0268298, IMG submission 194462) | Activated sludge microbial communities from WWTP in Nijmegen, Gelderland, Netherland - WWTP Weurt | ecosystem: Engineered > WWTP > Aerobic digester > Activated sludge | place...
TACGCCGAATCGAGATCGCCCGAAATTGAACATCTTTTGAAGCCAACACTCTCTAAATTGGGTGAGAATCTGGAGAGGATGTGGCAATGCCAGTGTGATCATCCTGATTCGTTGTACCCCAAGAACGAAGAAAGCCAGCAGTAATGCTGGCTTCAGTGATTTGCGCAGGTTGCTAACCACGACCGGAGATGGGATGCCCCGTTATGGCCCTTGCATCTACCGGGTAACCGGAGTCTAATCGGTCGAAGTATACCGCTGTCCATTCAATCATGCCGAACAGCTGCCCCTTGCAGCAAGGAAACCACATATCGCCGAACGACAGAGAAGGCAGGTCGCAGACCGTATTCACGATGCGCGGATCGGCCCGGAATTCTGTGGTGGAAAAGTCTTCAAACATAGAAGTCTCCTTTGGTTCTTGTACCCGAAAACGCCGAATAATCGCCGGGGCGATTTGATCGGGTTTTTCGATAACGGAGACGGTATGTTCAGACGGGAATAAATTGAAGAATTCATTCGGCAAAATCAAGTTCAGGCGTAGACCGACGGCATGACGAAAAAAAATCAAATAACATCGAAAAAAGTGCCGTTTTTTACTATTTTTATTGATTTTAGGCCCAAATTAACTTGCATTCGGCCGACGAATTTATTATATTGTACATATGGGGCACGGGTATTCCTGCGCTGCCTGACAGAATTTCACGTTAAAAACCAATTATTCCCAGTTTCCGTATTTGTATGAAAATGAACCGCTAGTTGAATTAGACAGCTTATTCAGTTTTTCGCACGCCGATACGGTAACTCGTATCGGCTTTTTTCGTTTAAAGCCGATCCATAAAACCAAAGAAAGAATAAAACAATGACATTAACACCCTCGCAAACACAAGCCTTAGACGCCCTTGAGGCACTACTTTTAGACGGATACGTGCCTGTATTGACCACGGAGCTAAGCTATATCTCCAATGGCACCGAAATCTACGATATCACAAGCCGCCGAGAACTGGAAGCATTGCTTCACCGCAAAGGTCTGATTCGTCCGGCACAGCACATTACACGACCTGAAGCGGCTGATCTATCAAGCGCCTTGATTACCCAAGGAATTCACCTTGATCAGTGGTTGAAAGACCGCAAGTATCAGTCAGATCTTGACACACTAAACAGCCTGTGGGCTGATTATTTACAGCACGGTGATTGGAACGACAATGATACCCGTCTTCGCGTGCTGGTTCTTGATCTGGTCAAGAAACACAACTTGGACTTGCTAGGTACATATTTGAAAAAACCTGCCGATACCAGTATTCACTCAGTCAGAATTCTCAATCACGTGGCGAAGAAAAACTCAACACAAGCGGCCGTATCGGTTAACTAATCATGAAGAAGATGGACATCGCAGTGGGACCATCTTCATAGACATAAACACTGCGAACTGGACACGCTCGGCGCACAAGGTTATTCAATGCGCCGGGATGATGATCCGATATATATTCAAAACAAAATAGGAGCAATAATACATGGGTAAACGCAGAACATACTGCAAGTTGGGCGAACATCAGCTTCGTACCGAATACACTTCACGAATGACGCATCAATTGATTGATGATTTGTTAAGCAAAGGCGCACGATTCTATACATATGGGTATCTCGACTTTCTATATTTCAACGGTCAGATTGTTGACCTTCACCGGAAAAATGATTCGCTCGCATACTTAATAGAGCAAAAGATGGCGCCAGCAGAGTATGAAAAGGACGTAGTTGAAAAACTAATCAGTTTTGCAAGTCCGCACTACATTAACATACCAAGAAACTCAATCGGCACTATAAACGGAGTTTCGGAACCAAAGGATATACCAATGCGCCGTAGCAATGCTACTGTAAGAGCATGGGTCAAGGAAGCAATTGAAAGTGGCAAAATACCACAAACAAAAGGAACACCATAATGAAAACCAAAGATTTTGGATTAAGCTGTTTGCTTGCATCGTGCAGATGCGAGATGCTCGGACATGAACTTGACCAGCGCGGTCAAGTGTGGCTCGAGTTTCGAGACTGCGGTCTTTCGAAGAAGCTCGAAAAAGAGTTCTTCAACGGCACTGCTACCGTTAATTTGGCAGATTATTTAAGCGCACACAAACAACTAAAAACACTTATATTTAACCTGCGGAGAAATGCTTATGGAGATGCGGAATATGAACTACACAGACGACCTTTTAGTTTCTAATATTAATGATAATAAATTTGAACTTACACTCTCGGTTTCGACCGTTACAGTAGCTACTAAGGAAGAGGCTAAGAAAGTCGTTGACTTTCAGAAGCAGGTATTTATCGCCGAACCCGGCTCGCAAGAGCTGGAACAACTATTTACAACACAACTTTATTCAACAAACCTATGGTCCAGCGGTTGCAGCAATGCAACATACATGGGCATGACGGGAGTCACGCTGGATTTCGATCATGGATTTACGATTGGCGAAGCGCAAGCAGCGTTTGCCGATTATAACTATATACTTCATACTAGCCGAACACACCAGTACGCCGATAGTGGCGTACCCGAGGATCGCTTTCGCGTGATTCTGCCCTTTGAACCGGGCACGACCTACTTTGCATCAGCATCTGAAGCTGCAAAGGTCTATTACAAGCTGATGACCTTGTATCCTAAGGCAGATCAAGCTTGCACTAACCCTGGCCGCAAGTTCTTTCCCAGCACACGTGAACTAAACACACCATTTCTTCTGGATGTGCATGCTTCCGGGAAGTACTTCAGCGTTGTCATTAGCGCTGTACCCGATTTGAAGCCTTCGGCGCAAAACAACTATGTCCAGCCCACTGAACTAAACACACGCAATGATCTCTACCGCATGCTGAAGTTCGACAAATTCATCCCATGGTGCCAAGGGGAGGCCAGCAATGGCCTTCCCGAGCCACTGTGGCATGCGATGATTAGCAACCTGTGCCGCTTTGACGGCGGTCGCGAACTGATTCATGAAATCAGTGCCAAGGATCCCGTCATTGGGCGTTACGACTTTGATGAAACTGAAGACAAAATCCAGCATGCGTTGGAATCAAGCGGTCCCATTGGATACGAAGAAATCGTGAAGCGCGGATGGTCGGGGGTTGCACCAGTTGCACCCCTGGCCCCTGCAGGGTGGGCGAAAATCGGACGGATTCTGAATAGAAAGCCGTTGTTCCCTGACCAAAAGAATCCCGAAATCTATCTGAAACATGATGATTGGGTTCTTGTAGAAGACAAAGGAGGTCTGTCAGCGACGATATTCGGTGATCTAAAGCAGAAGGTCAAAGAAGAAGGGTGCACAGTCTCGGCTGTGTGCCCATTCTGCGATACTGATGGCGCAAAGATTCGTACCAACACATTTCACTTTGCATACTTGCATTGCGAACAATGCAATCACAGCTACTGGGAACACCCGGATTCCCCCGAACTGTTCAGCTACAATGGCGAGTTGCTTCGTGTGGAAATGAAGGGTAACAAGTTCATCAGCCACGAAAAGCTGAAACCGGTGAATTTCCGGAATGGCCTTGAATGGGACTACGCTTGCAAAGCTGTAATGAATGACCCCAAACGCCGATTTATCGGCGATAGCTTCACGATTAATCGCATTGGCGATGCGAGTTTCGGTGAACTTAATTATGAAATGCTGCCCAATGATAATTCTGTTGTGTTTGAATTCCCCGCGATTGGCGAGGATATCCAGGACAACGCAGTCGTTGACGGCTTTTTGGATCGCATGTTCTGTGATCGTGCTGACTTTGTTAAGAATTGGATGGCCTTGTATGCCTACACAAATTACGTATCTTTGCCAGTAATCGTATTAACCGGCCCGCGTAGCTGCGGCAAGAACACGTTTGCCGACCTTGTTGGCGAAATATTTCCGTCGCTGAAAGCGAGCTGGGATGGCGACAAGGAACAATTCAACGATTTTGCAAAAGCGAAACTTGTGTTCGTGGATGAAAATCGCCATTCAGATAAGCCTGTCCAGTACGCCGAAATCAAACGTTTGACCGGCAGCCGAACGATTAAGATCAATGAAAAGCATATTCGCCAGTATTACGTACGCAATAATGCCAAGTTCATTTTCGCCACGAATGACCCTCGTCCCATTGCCCTGCATTGGCGCGAAGAACCTGATTCAGAAAAAACAAACAACTTCTTTATCTATTCTTGCCCGGCTGTGCCGGCGAATGAAGTTGACAGAGATTTGTTTGACAAGCTGAAAGCCCGATTGGGACACTATGTCCGTACCGAACTTAAGAAGCGTTATGAAGAATGGAAGCGTTCTGGGAACGCTAATACGCGTTATGCCTTGGATACGCCAATAACCGATCTGGCAAAACAGCTATTTGGTGCCAGTAAGAGTTTGATTGAATTGGAAGCAGAAGAATTGGCGCAATATTTAGTTTGTGGCTATCAACGAAATGACGGAAGCCTACTTTATCCAAAAACATATTCGTTTTCACCTGTGATGGTGGCCAGTGGTTTGTACGTTCAGCAGCAAGATCTGCGTGAACTGGTTCAAAAGCTGAACTTCAAAGGGCACACTAATTACAAATCCTATATTACCGTGCTTCAGGACCAAGGTGTACTGTCGTACAAGAACGATCACCGCATCAGCGGCCAGCGTTTGGGGTATCAGATCCTTCGTAAACCCGAATCCAATACTACCGCCAGCGGCTCGATGGCAGTAGAAGAAGGGGTTATTACCTCATCGGCCAAATTATCGATTTGTCACACGACTTCGTCTTCTAATGGCCGAGTCGTTTTCGAATGACAATTATGACATTTTTGGGGGTGGCGAAACTAAAATTTGTCATCCCCTAAGTGCTCAAAATAGGGATACTTACGATTGCTAATGACACCTATGACACTTATGACACTACCTTTCTAGTTTAGAATTTAGAAATCTGATATAGAGAATAGCGCCCTAGACAGTAGCTCTGTAGAATAGTAAACTGGGACATGGCTGTCATGTGCGTCATACGCGTCATCGGAAAACCAAAACAACAAAAAAACTACTACTACCATGCCGTATCAAGAAACAAAATCACTAAAACAACTGGGCTTCAAACGAAACCCCAGTACACGTCGTCTACCCTTTGACGTGAAGAGGGACATTCCCATTCAGCCCGATGTCGATTGGTCACCCGAGCCTGAACGTGTACCGCAGGCACCTAATTATACTCAGATGTGGATCGATCATTTCAGCAACTTCGGGAATATTCAAAGTCCGTTAGGTTCGCCGATGCAATCGGGCGCCTAATAAGTATGCTTTCAGAAAGCGCCGTGGGTTGTAACTAAACCCGACAGTATCTCTTCCCGCCTAATACCCTAAGAATCATTCCAAACCTGGTCTCGAAACCGAGTTTGGAATTTTTTTTGTTGGAAAATTAGGCTCTGGATACACCTCAAAGTAGTCTTCGACCACGTTGTTGTTAGTTGGACTCGTGTGAATCCAATAATAAAAGAAGACCTACAATTACAGGTCTTCTTTCACATAGGCTTCAACGGGATGCCTTACCTATCTTCTTGCATGCATGCTTGTTAATTGGCTAGAACGGCCACCTGCGGGGGTCTCGAGTCAATACCCATTTCTCCCTTCCAATTAGCCTACCCTGCAATTCTCGCCTTCTCTTCTTCAAATCGATTCTTGGCAGTTTCCAAGTAGTCACGAAGTGCCCGTTTACAATATGCTAGTCGTGTGCGTTGGCTTTCTATGAGGCCCCCGCTTCCAACAAGAAGCTCTCTAATTCGTAGGTTGAGTGCGTCGTTACCTAGCACAAATGCAGAATCAATGGCAGCATATGAACCCTGAAAACCTTTTGGCGGTATGCGTGTACCCTCCCAGTCAGATTTTGCTGCAGAAAGTGGGTCATTCCACTCAAAGTCAAGTCTCACTAGGTGTTCGTATCCCTCTCGGACGCGTGAATCAAAAGATTCATCAAACTTGTGGATGACTTCCAACGCATTGTCAAATGCCACCGAATACGCCTTTTCTTCTCTATTCAACTCTCGCTTTGAAACACCTTGTCGTGCTACCTCTTCGTCGGGATTTCGTTTGCAAGAAACAAATAGCAAGACAATTAGTGATATGCAAGCGATAGGAACGTGCTTCATAGAATCGTCTCCTGTTAAGACTGGGTTGTTAGAGGCTCTATTTAGAATGACAGATTGCAATCTTTTGAATACTCCGCTTACGGGAATAATGTCGAATATGCGGATACCATACACCTGTATTGCTCTTCGATAAGATCCCATTTCACCCAGCGCTGGTCAATAGGGATTTCCTTGATCTCCGATGCAACATATTGTTGAAGGTAGAAGAACGCAAAGTTCAGGCAAAGTGAGAATCGAGCCTGTGGGTCAAGTTCCTGTGGACCATATTCGAAGGCTTTGAGGCTATTGTAGTATGATAGGCTTGCGTCAAGTGCGCCAAACATGTTTTCTAACAGGCCCGATCGTGCGGCATCAGTTTTGGGTATATCAAATATGTCCTGAACGTTTTTGAGTATTCCGGGAAAGCGTGATATGCTTTCCAGCGCAAGGCTCTTGAAGGCTAGGCTATCGGCGGCGTTATAGAAATCACGAGCAATTGCTTGAGCCGAGAATACAAGTAATAAGAGTGATAACATCATCGTTTTCATATCAGTCCTGTTTTCCTTTTTTGAGACGGACGACACAATGTTCTTATACCTGTTTTGGGTACGAATAGCATTTCATGTTGCACCCAAACAAGAAAGTGCGCATTTAGTGCACAAAAAAGACCTCTGGCGTCTTTGCTGGCGGCTACCACTTGTCCTACCAAGCGGAGAACCTGCACAACGTGAACGACCAGAGGCCAGAACCCTTCTTGTGGGTACTGGCCGCCAGCATCAGAATAGTTGTACAGGAAACCCTAAGGCCTCCGCTTGGTAGGATGCCGTAAGATACTAAGGAACAGGCAGTAAGTCAAGGGAAGTCCGTCCGGTCACGTAGACTACTTAGGATAGCAACCTATTGTAGATTCTGGAATTTCGCCCAACTGTCGTTGCCAAAAAGAAAACCCACTGTAGAACAGTGGGCTTCCAAAATCCGGCGATCAACTTACTTTTTGTCCTTGTCGGCATTCGACTGGCTATCATTATTGCAGATCTTGTCGGCTATTCTGCAAGCGACGTCGACAATTTTGCATCCAGTTCGTGGTCCACTCATTATAGTTCTTCCATTGTTTGTTGTTGATTCATCCAGGGTGATTTCATGGTAATCGCCAACATCTTATGCCAGAAAAAGAAAGAGCCCCACTATTGTGAGGCTCTATTGATTTACCAAACAAGAATGCCCTATCTAATCAGCACCATCTTCTTCGCGTCTTGGAAGTTTCCGGTTTTGAGCTGATAGATGTACACGCCCGAGGCGACGCTAAGTCCACCTGCATTCTTGCCGTCCCAGAGAATGCGATAAGCGCCTGCGGCACGAACATCATCAACCAATGTAACAACTTCTTGTCCAAGGATGTTGAAGATCTTCAGTTCAACCCGAATGGCTTCAGGTAAATCGAACCTGATGTCCGTACTCGGATTGAATGGATTGGGATAGTTTTGGTACAATGCGTAGGAAGTTGGAATCGCATTGCCCTCAACGCCATGTACCGTTTCTACTCCGTCTAATTGCATGGACAAGTCGCGAATCCGTGCCTTAAACTCTGGCAGGGACTCTGTTTTCACAAAGGCAAGTGACGGATTAAGATCGTGTGTGCTTTTGAATGCTTGGTAGATTCCTACCGCATCAGCCAGGGCACAAATCGAGTCTCGTCGTGACACAGAGGATCCGGCGAGCTTCTCTAACCCACTTAGCCCAGAAACTGGATCACCCTCATATGCCCTCGCAACTAGAGACTTACGATTGAATAGTGCCTTAAGGCTCGGGTCTTTTGTTTCAGTTGCTTTCTGCTCAAGATACGCAGAGAGGTTTGCTTTGCTCCCCGATCGCTTTGCCAAAGCCGCAAGTTGCACCACAGCTGCGGGGATCAAGGTCGAGTTTCGATTCTCGTCAATGAACTTCTTCCCAAGGTCGATTGCAACCCTACGATTGCCTTTAATGTCCGATTGTTCGCGGAATGCCCGCCATTGCGTCAATTCAGAATGGTGGTCCTGATTGGCGTTGCTCTTGGCAACAAGGCCACTCTTGGCTGTGCCTTCAGTCTTGACATCAAACAAATGCTTGGTAGTTTGATCGTCGTCGTTTGTCGAGAACGTCCCGGATGTTTCATCTTGCCCGATGACAATCAAGTCTTGGCCACCTACCGAACTGCCACCACCGCCACCGCATTCAATGAAATTCGCGAGCGATGAGTCTACTGTCCACTTGGCGGGATTGCTGGGGTAGAGTTTGTTGAAGAATCCGCTCGCAGTTGGAATAAGCGGTGCCCATGCATTGTAGGTTATGTCCCAGACCGCCGTGGTATCGCCGGACTTCAAATACGTCCCGGATGACGTGTATAATTCCAAACCATTCTCACCATCTTCAAGGTCCGTGTATGACGGGTGGCCTGAATAGACGAGCACGCCGTTGCTGTCTGCGATGTGCGAATAGCCATCAACTAAGTCAATTGAGCCATCTTCGACCCAGACTTCAGCCAATGTATCACCGTTGTTATTGAAGTCGCCGCATTCAATTGTGATGTTGTTAGAGTTCCACGCCATCAATCCATGAGAACCGCTGCCGGTGACTTCAAGCTCGTTAAATCGAATGTCATCGCAGTCATAGGTCCAAATTCCGTACTCATCGTTGTTCACGAACCTACAATTCTCAAATTGAATTCCATCCGACATCGCAATCGAGAGCCCGGAACCTTGTCCAGAGTAACTACCTGCATTTCCGCCCAATGACTCAAAAGTGCAATTTGAAATTGTGCAAGAGTCGTGAACACCATGCAGCCACATTCCATCTTCAAATCCATTGAATGTGCACGAGTCCGCGTAGAAGATGGGCGTCCGCCAGGTTTCCAAGACATCCTCATTCAGGTTCACCCATCCTTTGCCCTTAAGGTTAGCGTGCTTCATGTTAATGTAACCGCGCCGGGATTCGATATTAATCCACGCGGTTGTGGAGTCCCAATCAAGGTTGACCCGGTTATCGGCCTCACCTTGAACATAAAGCCGTCCGCGCGATTGTTGAGTATCAAAACCCTGTACAACTATCGATCCCGCACCTCGGAATCGAACAGTGGGGTCCTCTGCGCCAGGATGCGGAAGAATCGTCAACCGCCCATTCGGCTGGGCGACCATGATTTCACCTTCGACAGTTGTCGGAGCATACATCACAACGCTGTCGCTTATCGTAGTCTGGTTCCAGACCTTCATGATTTCAAGAATCTTCTGTGCCGAGTCCAAGTAAGCAATGCAATCCGAGGCCTGGTATTCTGTTGACGGATTTACTCGCAACTGTCGAATTGCCGCCATCTGGTTTTGAACTCTTGCAGCAACTCGGTCAAAGCGGACCGGCGTATAATTTGCCAATGAGTCAAGAATGCCCTGGCACTTGCCAAATTCATCTTGCTCCGCAAATGCCCATGCCTTGGTATTTCTAAGCCAGCGTTTCAGTGATGCATCGCTGACATTTCCGTAAAGCACATCCAGCGTATCATCTACAGCATTGAATGACTTATTTTGCTGAAGGTTTGTTGCGAGCAATCTGTCGCAGGATGAAAACGCGTAGTCAGAGCTTTGGGCGTTTCGTACAATCGCCTTGTAGCCCGAATCAGCCCGTGTCCATTGATTCGACAATTCAGCATTATGCGGAAACAGGAATTTATGCACGAGTGAATCATTCACCGTGTTGTCTGCCGTAAATGTTGGGCACACAGTACGTGAGGAATCTATTCTGACAAGCGTCACGCTGGATGGGAGCTTTGCCTTAATCGCAGCAGTGTCTGTGCTGCCCCAATAGACATCAGCCCAACGATCCCCACCGACTTGATCTTCCCAATGTACAAGCTTGCCTGCACCTGTTGTGTCCCAGATGCAGTTATTCCCGTTCCAAAGCGCCAGCGCAACGCGATTCCGGAGTGTAATCTGACCTTCATAGGGAATCGTCGCATTATGCTCAATCCGGTTGCCCTGCCACTGCCACAAGGTATCGCCCACGGTCTTAACTGAGGTCAGCATAACTGTCCCTCCATATGCGGTGATACCTGAACCAATATTGGCGTCCACTTCTGTGCATTCCATGAACAAGCAAGATCCTGTGTACAAGCCAATACCGCCCGCAAGTCCGTCACCGTCATTGCCATCGATTGTACAGTCTTCCAAATAGAAGCTTGCACGGGACAACCCCTTCAAGCCCGGCCCAGAATTGCCACTTACGAACACGTCGTTCATTTCAACCGACGAGAGATTGGTGGACACAACGCCGACTTCGTTTGTAGTTAGAGAGCACGCTCTCGCCTCAAACCATGCGCCGTTGTTGGCAAGGATGCCGTACTTATTGTTCTCAAACGTACAATTCTCGACATAGCCCTTTGCGCGGTCCAACAAGAGTCCGGCAACCGCTCCCGACACATCAACGAACTTAAGGGAGCAGGCTGCCATCTGGCTGTCCGCCTCGCAATGAATGCCTTCCCAAGGCAAGCTATCTACAGCGGCCTTGAATATTATTGCTGTTGAGTCGTTCCCAAAAGCCTTAAGATGTCCGCCTTTCTTCACTATCAACTGTCCGCCCTCGAAGAATGAGATCTCGCTGCCTGGCAAGATTGACAGGGTTGCACCTGACTCGACAATCAGTTTGTTAAACGTCACAGATCCTGTGATCTCCGCTGGCCCCTTCACAACGACTGTGTCTTCAAAGGCCGCAGTGTTGAATTGAGCCTGTTGTGACCCGGTCGCATTGTCCAGGGTCAACGCGGTCCCTGTGCCTCCATGGAATGTCACAAAGTTCTTCTTTACAATCCCGACACTGTCGAATATTCCCTTCCACTTGCAAGTGTCGCAGAGCGGTTTAACGTGAATGTAGCTCGTATCGGTTCCATTGAACTCGACGGTCGGCATAACGGCTGCGAGCCCAACCGGATCAAGTATAATCTTTGCGTCCTGTCCAACATACAATGTGGAATGTTTGTAACCCGGTAAAGGCTGGAATACGAGCTTGCCGCCGGGCTTCACAACGTGCGGTTTCGTAATTACCCCAGGCAGCCAGAACGTGTCGGGCTTCACAATTGCGTCGTCTTTACGGCGCTCGAAGGTGAAATGACTTCGTTCACCAGTTTCAGGGTTAGTCCATTTGGTTCCATAAGGTGGATAAGACCCATATCGTCCCAGATCATCAAATGACCATACACGATACTCCACAAAACCTCCGGAATCGGGTAAGCTTATGCTGAAGTCATACAAGCTGTCAGACTGAAAGGCCACTTTTTGTTTTGACCAAGACGTTGTATTGCTTCCAAATCGATACTGAAGCACTACGCTATCAATTTCGGCCTCTCTGTCCTCAGGATACGGAATAGGATAGCTTCGAAATGAAGCACCAACAATTGAATCTGAAGCTACGATAAAGTCACCGATCGAAGTAGTTGCAATCGTTATTGGTGTTGGTTTCCACCACATTTGAAGTACATCTATGCGATCCAGAATTTCTTGCCAATTTGAACTCATCTGATCGCGGGAATCGTACATGACCCCCCCGCCACTAAACCGAAAACCTCGCTCGGTTCGAGCCGAACACGCCCTCGCTATATCTCTGTAAACTTCGAGCCTCCTAGCATATTCTATGTCAGACACACCATCCTCCGGAAGGAATGCATACATCACTTCCCAGTTGTTATTCGCAGGATTCGGTAGCTCAGCAAACCCATTGAACAGTGCATCCGCATGTACGCTTGAATCCCCACCTTCTCCAACTTCTTTCATCCACCAATCGACGAACACAATTGGTTGCTCTGGATCCAAGCCATTGATTGCGGTTTCTGATCTGGTATATCCATCAAGCTCAAAAGGATTGTTCGCCCGAGAAACCAACCTTCCGCTATGAACTGGGCTGAACATGTCAGCAAACAGCAGCATTGGGCGGTCTATCGGCAGCGTGTCGTTTATAGCCTTTATGACCGCGCTGTTGAAGTGGCCATATACGCCAGCCTGAGTCCAACCACTATCCTCAGCAAGTTGCTTGTCCAAAAGTGACCAACCTGAGAACCGATGTTCATTTGATCTGTTAAAGTAGCCTGAAATAGGAGTCTCTGGCCCAGATGCATTCCAAAGCGAATCCACAAGATGGAGATTTGCTCCGATCGTTGGCCCGAAAGCATCTGGCTGGTTATCATAAACGTAATAGGCCGATTTGGTTCGTTCCTGATAAGTCTGGCCTAATGAATCGCAAGAATCTGGGTTGCTCGCACACGGATCATCAAACCAACTAAGCGGATTCAATTCATCAACGAATGCAGGCAGTGCGCGAGGGCAGGCCGCATGAAACAGCAAATTCACGGTACGGCAGGCATCAAAACGCAAAGAGACAAGGTTTCTTCCTCCGAGTGCATTTTGAGTCAGCAAAAGTCGACCATGGTGTTTTACGGTATTTGAATCCGGATCCTCTGGTTGTTTGCTCCGCCAGCGTGGGAGCGCAGAGGTAGAGGGAATAGTGTCGAATGGTATGGTGTACAATTCTGTTCCATTGCAACTATCAAGCGAGGCTTCTATCCATGGTGCAAATGGACGTCCGTTGTCTGGATGTAGCATGTGGACGAAGTACGTATCAGAATCATAAATTCGAACTTGGTCCAGATTCACGGTTACAGGGCCACCGCTGATGTTCCGAAATTTGATCGTTCCATGATCCACCTTCAACCCATAAGTATAAAAGACAACTTGTAGAGTATCCCAAGTGGATGATGCAACTGTATCCTTAAACATTGACGGACGATCGTGACGACGGATATCAAATATTCGGTAATCCAACGCCACACTATCAGGAATATTAGGTAATCCATTGCTATCTGGTGGCAATACTGACTCGACCCAAACCTCAACTGCGCCGCCGTTCAGAGTTTTCACCAGAAACTCCAAGACCATTTGCCGAATCGGTAGGCCGACAGAGTCTTGAAGATGCCAGAAGTTCGATATAAAAGCTGTATTCCCATTGCCGAGGTTTGCATACTGTGCATAACGGCTGCCTGCTGCACCCTGAGTCGCCCAGCCAGCGATGTCACTCCATCTGTCGGGGGTATTTGTTCCGATAATGGCCTCAAAGTCTCCATTTGGTACTTCTGCCTCCAAAGGAATAGGAATCACCTCAATGCGAAGAGCGCCAGAAACAGTGACCGTATCCCCGAAGTGACAAGTCTTCTCAACTTGAGCAGATTTTGCTTGACGCGGCTTAAGCGGGACAGTCCCGCCCCAAGTGTTGATCCCCTGATACCAGTCCATGCCAAGATCGTCCCATGAACCGGGATTTGCGTCTATTGGGTTACCATCGTGGAGGCGTTCAAACAAGGAGTCCATTCGCGCAATGTTAGCGTTGTTCAGACCGTTAATGGCACCGTACTGAACAAAGCCATTACCCTTATTCTCCAGAAGGACATCCCTAGCTGCATCAAGAATACCATTGGCGTGGTTGACGGCGCTTGTCCATGGTCCGCTCTTTCTAAGATCATACTGCTCTCCAATTACTCGCTTCGGGAAAATTGGAAAATCCTTTATCAATGCTGGCTGAATGGTTAGTTCGGTCGCTACCGTATCAATTGCATTTGTGAAAGAGGTGATTCCATAGAGTAACGGACGATAGTTCTTTGCCCAGATTACGGCAATCAGACAAGGATTATCGAAGATTGTCTGTAGAGGAAATCCGTCCTGCACCCAAATTCTGTACTCGTCCGGATTACTTCGCCACATACCCATATGATGGTACACATTTTCGGACTGTACAAAAGCACCATCGATTTCGCTTGTAAATGGCGCAATCAAGATCTCTTGAACGTCTGGCTCTTGACCGCAATGTGTGTTTACGTACACGCTATCTACTTCGTGGGCGCTTGCGGTTATTCCTAGCGTGGAAAGGCGACTTACAAGCTCCTCTGCAACCCACTCCATCGAGTCTCCACTAAGAGTGTGGTTGATGTATAGTACCTTGATTTCATCTCCAAGCGCAATTGGTGTTGTGCCCCAGCCCGTCAAGTTGATCTCTTGGATACTTGGGCGAACATCTACCCACTCCGCAAACAAGTCGTTTGATGAACCAATGCACACCAGAGCGAAAAGAACGCAACAAATGAGCTTTTTCATGACAACCTCCCACTTTCTTGATTACCTGATTAACAGGAGCTTTGTACTTCCAAAATCTTCAATCGTCTTAAGGGTCAAAATGTAAACCCCTGAAGCCCACTTTGCTCCATTGAGTCGATACTCATGGTGGCCCGCAGTAAGCCGACCCAGACCCCACTGTCCGACTTCCCGTCCCAGCACGTTGTGCACGATAATCTTGACGTCAGAGGTGCGGGGAAGCTTGAAGGTAATTGACGTTTCAGGATTAAAGGGATTTGGGTAAGCGCTTAACGAGAAATCTGTCGAGATTGGCGCGCCGCGTGTTGCACTCGTTGTATCTGCCGTCGTGTCAATCGCAAAATGCTGAACAAACGCGCTGATGAAAGCATTGTCGCCGGCTTGAAAAGCATTCGGTGTTACGGGTAAGTCAAACGATTCCGTGGTACCGCAGATCCAAACGCTGTCACGGTTCTGAGCCCACACGAAGATATGTTCCTCTGATTGTGACCCGCCAATATAAGTGCCATATTGAGGCTCTGATAACTCTCGATTTAGTCTTACCACAAAAGCATCGCCCGGACCCACTTGACCGTGGTTGACCTCAGTGTCGTAGGCATTGGGCGTTATCGGAAGACTGTCGCTGTTGGTGTAACCGCCAACCAAAACATAGTCGTCGCCGACCCAATTCCCATATACCAAACCAAACTGATAGCGATCTACACCAACGAAAGTGGCTGTGTAACTACCGGTAGTCCAATTTAGGCGTGAAACAAATGTGTCCCAACCTGCTCCCGAAATCGGACCTACTGTATCGAAAGCACCCGCAGAAATTGGAAAGTCTGGAGAAGAAGTAAAACCTGTCAAGTAGATAATTGAGTCCACTTCAAAGATCGCCCCAAGAAAATCGCTGCTGTTCTCTCCACCCAAATAGCTGCAGTACTCTAATTCGGGGGGATCAAGCGTAATAAGCGCAAAAAAGGCATCATCAAACCAAAACATCGTATCCGAATCCGAGAACTCCGCCTGGAACGCCCCTTCTGTTGTCGGGAGTTCTTCGCTTTCTGTCGTGCCGTTTAACCAAACATGACCATTTGAGCCGAGATGAACACCCCAGCATTCGTCGTTACGTTCCCCACCAATGTAGGTTGAGAATAGTACGTTATATGTATCCGGATCATAAATCCAAAGAAATCCGTCTTGCTCCTGCCGCGTTGAAAACAGCGCGTCGGGCGTTGTCGGGAAGTCTTCAGAATACGTGATACCGGCGATATAGATTCTTCCGGCACCATCTAATGCGATCCCTTGGGCTTCGTCTCCGTGATTACCACCGATATATGTGCAATACTCTAGCGTCGTCAGATCACTGCTGAATCGCAACAAGAACGCATCCACATCATAAAGGCCCCGAATCGTTGTATCAATTGCGTCAGGCGTCAACGGCCAATCCGGATAGGCAACACCACACATCCAAACTCCGTCGCGTATTGAATCATATACAATGTCATATGCGCCAGCTTCAGTAGTTCGATTCTCTGAAGTTTGAATTTCTCCGAACAGTGTTGAGGCAATGAAACCACCGTCAGAATTGAAAAGGCTGACAAATGGTCTTGAGCCGGGGAATAAACCAGTTTCATCATATGCACCGGGAGTCGTGGGAAAACCTGATAGGGCATAGGTCATTCCGGTTACATACACCCCGCCATCAGGTGCAGGAGCAAGCGGCCCGCCGTAGTCTAAACTCCCCGCGCCTAAATACGTCCCATACAGAAGCGGATCCACCACCAATTCCTTCCCTGCATCAAACTCGCCGACATCATAGCCTATTCGCGTCTCATCAACCACTCGAAATTCCGCATCTACTCGTTCTTGCATTCTTGCTTCTTGCTGAAAAGCAAACGGCGCTTTCTCTTTCACATCACCAAGTGAAGTTGTGAGAATCAGATTGCCTTGAGTATCTACTCGCAACGGCGCATCGAGGCCGATGTACTCCATTTGAATTTGAGTGGGGTTGGCACCCGGTTTGACGTGATAGACGGCTTCGACACCTTGTTTGTCAGCGCGGTATTCGATGTCAATGCCCGGCCATACTTCGGGGACGATGATGTTTTGGTAGTGGCCGACGCGGCTGCGCCACTTTGTGCTGTCGCGACCGAGGAAGTAGTTGGAGTAGTGGGGGAGTCTCCCTTCGCCAACACTTATAGACCTTGTGCTACCGTCCACATAGTGGATCTGCACCACATGCCCCCGCACCGTAACTGAATCTCGCTCGTCTTGCTTGTCAAGCATATCCAGTGGATTTCGTGGATCGCGAGGCTTTGAATACTTCCTGAACTCCCGAAAGTCCACCGTCATCCCTTTTGGGGTAACATAGTAAACGGTACTCCCAACCTCGCATTTGAACTGAAAATCGCCTTCCCATTGGCCTTCATTGGCAATAAAGTAGGTAGAGTTTGACGCGTTAACTGTTATGGGCGCGGCACTTGTGATGCAGTTTGACAGGAATCCTAAAAACAGAAAAGCGAACCACCATCGCCCGTTTTTCAGGTTAAACGATAGAGTTCGCTTGTACATCGTGGCCTCCATGCAAAGTTGTTTCTCATGCATCCCAAGACCTATATTCATGGTACAACTGATTATCGGCATAGTCAAGCGATTTATGATAAGGATTTCATTTGAGTTAGTGCGAAGAAACCGATGCAGGCAAACAAACCATGTCTGCATTTAAGTTCTGATAATTCAGTAGCTTTGAAATTAGTCAACCTGTCTATATTCAATTTACATTGTTCTTCCATGTTTATCAATGGCAACTAGCAAGAAGAGGCTTGGAAAGTCTACAAAATGTCCAGAATAGACTAAAAGATAGGGGTTCCCCTATCTTTGTATTATCAGCCAACGGAGTTGTCAAGCCGTTTCTTCAGCTTTTTTTCGCCTTTGATAGTCTTGTTGGTATCGTTGTTTATCACTTCAAGAATGGACAGTACTTCTTGAATTGGATTGCTCTCTTGGTACTCAGCGCTGGTATATGGCACCTTCCCGGATGTAACCATTCGAATTGCGGCTTCAAGAGTAGGCGCATCAACAGCATACTGTACAAAATGATCCCAACGTTCGTGCGTCGTGATTGCAAAATTGGGCATACGGCTATGACATCATTGTAAATGTTGTCAGATCAAGAACAATTCTCGCTGGTACCATCTCATCGCAAGCATATCGCTTCACCAAGGAGCAAATCACACTTGCAGCCATCAAAGGCGTATAGCATATCGTCCTCGCGGTGCAAGGCTCTTGAAGTGCTTGATCATCTGGCACAATAGAGCTTGTGTATACAACACGGTCAGCTTTGATCTGGGGTCTCACAGCATGCACGATCAAAGTCTCCAGCCCCATTCGGGCATCAAGGTACAGTTGTACATTTGGTTGATCACGAATAGACTTCCAAATAGTCTCGCGTGACTTCATGGAATCCACTGCGGAGATCACAACGCCAGAAAGCTGCCGCCCATCGTATTGCAATCCAATGGTGTTCGGCAGCACACCCGTTTGATTCTCGACAAGTATCGAGAAAGCATCCGCCTTCAGTAGTCCCACATCAGACATCCCATAAGCCTGGTTGCTGACATTGTGAATATCCACAACATCGGCATCGAAACAGGTCAGCTTGCAAACGCCCATCTTGGCAAGATACAATCCCGTGACGCTCCCAATGGAACCCAGACCGATCAAAGTTACCTGCAAGTTGGCCAACTTCTCGGCATTGACGACATCTTGCTGTCTTAGAAATCGCATATCGTTCATGTGGTCTCCTAATATTGTTCAAAGTCATCACGTTCAATTCCCAACCAGTTTAATTCGTCATCGAGGTCATCCATAGTCAGTGCGCCACGGGAAGTTGCGGCTTCCAATTCTTCCCGAATCATATCTTGTTCGGTTAGGCGATCTCGCTTCATCTGATGTCGGAAGTTTGACTCGCACACTTTGGCTTTGAACTCGTCAAAGCATTCTTCTGCAAGTCCGTCCACCAGTGGATATTTCACTTCCCAATGAACATCAGGTATGTACATGTGACTCGGGTGGTACTGGTCAAGACGCATCTGTGTATCACGACGCTTGTTCACAACGAGGGACAAAAGCCATTCACCATTGGCTAGTCCACTGATACATGATTCATCCTGACTACTCCAGAATACTGACATACTGCCATGCGAGTGTGCCCAGCAACGAAGCTTGCACGAATCGATGCCTTTTGCTTCCAATTCGGATATCAGTCTTGCAACATCAGCGACATCCATATCGGTTTCTTCGTAGCTGCATTGCTGCTTCACAAGAAAGAAGTCTGTTACGATTAATGCCGTTGTGCGACCTGTGTCACTGCTTAAAACTTCATCCACGAGTCCGAGACACGATACCTCACCTCTCGCAAAATCGGTCCACAACCAAAGCTTCTGCATGGCCTCAGCCTCGACTTGAATACTCACGCCAGCATTAACCGGCTGTCGCGGTTTTCTCTGCAAGTTCTGCATCGGCATCCTCCTCTTCTTCGTCTTCGTCCTTTGGTCGGTTTGGACAACCTTCCTCGTCATGGTCATCATATTGCTGACAGTGTTCACACCACCAGCAAGATTCGCAGTTGTCGATCTCATGCCCGTAGTCATCACACCACGAACAGTATGGATCGTCATCATCGTTCTCTTCAACCCAATCTGGATCCCATTTCTCGATTCGCTGAAATGGATCTGAACTGTTGTAGCTGTTCAGAAACTGATGAACGAGTTGTAACAGTCCATGCACGTCACATTCACCTGCCAATCGCGAAACAAGGTGGCCTATGTTACCCCAACAGATGTCCTTTGAATCACTCTTTACATGTGGGTGAACGAAACCACCTAATTCTGTCCCTCCGCTGATTGTAACTTCGCCATCAGTCATGTCAACTTCTACGATGAATGGTTCGAAGTCGTAACTGTGCCCGTCATGCACCAATGTAATCGGGTATGATTCTGCAATTACGGATTTCTCAACCACCTTGATGTGAGAGTAGCAACTCGGCACAAGTTTCATCATCTCTACAAATGTCCGAGTAGCCTTCGCCTTTAAGAAATCAGGCGTCTTGCTAAACATCCGCAGTATCTCGCGATCCACTTCCATTTTGCGCGATTGAGTCATTACTTGTGTGCACAGCCGCTCAAGTTCGTACTTGTCGTCACGCAAACTGCGAGCAAGCTCCTGTTTTCGTTCGGCAGCAACCGACTGAATCGATTCAACAAGTTTTACCCGCTGTGTTTTGCGAAAAGCGCGACACATGCGAGGCAGATGCTGGTCGAGAATATTCGATGCAACCTCGATACGAGGATCATCGTACAGCACTAACGAAGTTGGTGATACTTTGCCAATCACCTCTGATTCCATCACAAGTGGATCGCCTTCGATATTCGTGCAGAAAGAGGATTTGCGATCAACGTTGATTCGGACGGCAATTCCAACTTCATGCCAACAAAGTAGATCCGTGTCTTGTGTCATCAATGTGATCGGCGTGTGCCACTTCATTGAATGAAACTGTACAAGGGTTTCGATTTGTTTGATCATCTTCGATTCCTTCGGGAGCGAAAAGGCTGTGGCACTTGACGCACCACAGCCCCTTCAGTTGCCGAAAGCTGCGTAGGACTGGCAGCCTTAGACATCCCTACGCGCCCCCTTTGACCTGTGGCACCAAAGTAAGCACAGCCCCGTCGACCAGAATATCCGAGTCGAAGCAAGGGCTGCCGTTCAGGTGCCGGGTATAGCTCGAATCCTTCGGGAACCCGGCTTCCGCGATGGCTTGTTCGACGGTCGTGCCGTCACTGACGTTGATTTCCTTGGCTGACCTTCCAAGGCAGAGGACTTTGACTTTCATGGGGATCTCCTTTGACTATGACGAGTTTGACCTAAGTTGTCGCTGCGACGCCGCATACATATTCTTATTCCCTAAACCGTCCTGTTGTCTGCCGCAAATGAAGAATGGTTATCGATTTACTTGAATATTTCCGCAGCAAACATTAACTTTGAGTCTTGGCTCGGCTTTCAAGTCATCCTATAATCCAAAGTACTATAGAACTTCCGCAACCAATTGCCATCGCCCATGATTCAGGTCCACGGTTCCCAGCAGTATCCGATTAGTCTCATGAGGAAAGAGGTTATCGACGTATTCCAAGCTGTTCTAGATTGCCCCGAGCACCATTTCTTTGGCTTAACGGGTGACATCGATGACCTTGGTATCTTTGTAGCGCACCACGGTCGGGCCCATGCAGAGAATTTAGTCGATTATGTGAGTGCTATTACCGAGCACTACTTTCAAAACTGGAAGCTGCATAACCTGGCTAGTTTGTCATCGTTTGCCTTCTTGCAGGGTGGGGAGGAAATGCTTCTACTAGGCACTTGCGCAAGTGACTTACCCCTTCGGGAACTGTTCTCTGAATCTAGAACGAACGTAGATCGGCTACTCATGGAATCAGAGCTCTTTCCAGTCGACAATATTTCAATATCGTTCGGATGTGCGATTTTTCAACGCAATGACTTCGTTCATCGCATCACTCGACTGCTTGCTGGCTACAACAATATTGCCGTTGATTGCCGCGCATATCTTGAGATAATGTACCTACTTAGACGAACACTATCAGTCTGCCTGGATCTCGAGAAGTTTAGAATGTTTGAGAATCTGCATCCTGAAATCGCAATAGCTTGCCGTAATCTAGTTCATTACGACTTACTACGGCACAAAGACAGGTCAAGAGGTTTGGTTGAGCTGGCGGCACAGAGCCTGCAAACACCACAATGTTCTCAGATTCTGAAGCAAATCTCAGACGACTATGGTATTGTCAGCAGCAGAATGATTGCGACGGCATCGTTTGTCGAATCGCTTGAAAGCTGAGGCTAGTGACAAGTTGTCAGACACTTTGCCTATCAGGTTCGCGTTGGGGACATTGTGTGGCAGTTACGCGTCATGACATTCTCAAAAGTCAAGCAGATAATAACAGGACTTTCACATGAGCAACTTACATGCTAAGAGCCCGCTGGATTCTCGAGAACTTCAAACATTGTTCCGTGCCCTTGAGCATTTTCTTGAATACTGGGCAGATGAACCAACAAAGAAAGAAGCACTTAGGCAATCCAATTCATTCGGGGTTGAGCAGTTCTACCAACTTCTGCTTTCAAACTACATGGCTTTCTTTCGGGAGCCAATGCTGTTTCATACGTCTTGGCCTAGGTTTGATTTTTCATTCACATTCGGCAACGTGCTAGATCAAACGGGAGAAGATACTGATCTTTTAATACTAGGAACTTCGGATGACTTTGAATTTGAAAAGCTTGCTGGCCGTGCGCTGAACCTTAAGATTGCAGAGCGAGAAGGCTTGTCATACATACTTGACCAGCGTCCAAAAGCCAAGGTTCTTACTCCAAGTGATCTTGTATTTGTAAAAAGTCGCGTTCACGATGGTTTGAGTTATTGTTTTGTTCCCGTATTCAAGTACGTGTCGGATTTCGTGCACGACGTTTCAGTTGAAGATGTGAGAATTGGTATTGAAACGGTAATGAGTTACCTATCCGGCAATTCTGGGGCTAATAACAAGGCTTATCGTAGAGTAACAATGCAGCTACTCGGGCACGGTCGCTTGAAGTTGAATGATCGTGACATCGTGCGCACGGTCTGGAATGTCCTTCAGTTACACGGGAAAAGAGATTTGGGCGGACGAGATTCGACACTTGAACATGTGGAACTTCGTGTCTTCAGTCCGCGAGCTGTTCTCAACATGCTAGATCTATTTGTGGAGCAGCATGAAGTGCTTGAGAGGTTGATTGACAATGTCATTGTTTCGTATGTGAAGGGAAAGCCAGGCCCAAGGCAACGCGGAATTATTGCAAAATCTCAAGTGTCGGCGAAGTTGTTCGAGAAAGCCGAGAGAATCGCAAAGAGTGATGCGACAGTTCTATTGCAAGGAGAAAGCGGTTGCGGCAAAGACATTGTCGCAAACTACATTCATTCAAAGAGCCATCGCAAATCACACCCAGTATTGTCGGTGAATTGTTCTGCAATTCAAGACTCACTTTTTGAGAGTGAGATGTTTGGCCACACGAAGCAGGCGTTTACAGGTGCTCATAGTGACAAACCAGGATTCGTTGAATTGGCTGGGGAAGGTACACTTTTCTTGGATGAGGTTGCTGACCTTTCTCTCGCAACGCAGGCCAAAATGCTACGGGTATTGGAAGATGGAAGCTACATGCGTGTTGGCGGGACACAGACGAAGAGAATGCGGGCACGAATTATCGCCGCAACGAACAAAGACCTTGAATCTGAGGTAGCGGCGGGTAGGTTTCGCGAGGATCTCTACTACCGTTTGGCAAGCATTGTACTTTTTGTGAGTCCGCTGCGTGATAGAAGTGACGACATTCCCGATCTCATTGAGATGTTTACTCAGTCAATCTGCTCGAAACAGCATATGAAAGTTAAGCAATGGGATTCCGATGCCATTAGTCAATTAATCAGTTACCTATGGCCGGGAAACGTGCGTGAAGTACGGCAGTTAGTTGAAGCGATGATTGCCTATGTCGATGGAGATAGTATTGGAATCTCTGACATTCGCGAATACGCACCCCAGAAGATCGCCCGATTCGCGGCGCAGGTCGTGGACAAACCCCTTACGCTTGGCAAACTTACAAGGGAACAGTTCTGTTATGAATATTTCAACAAGTTCGAAGGAAAGACGAGCGCCATGGCACGGGCGTATAGTGTCACGGACGGAGCGGTGACACAGCAGAAGAATAAGCATGGATGTTTTAGCAAGGACTAAATAACAACACTTCCATTTTAGCAGGTTGCTAAATGGAATCGTCATCTTTGGACATCTAACACCAGAATAAACAGCAGCCTGGCAGAGAAATCATTTTTCTGGCCCTACTTTGCAATTAGTGCCCACCATAATCGGTGGGCATTTTCTTTTTGGTTACTACCGTTGCGGCATTTCGGATTTCAACAAAGTAAACGTGGTGACAACAATGCAGACACAGTTTCTTCGCGGCTGTCGCGCTTATGTCAGGTGGTTGAAGGCTCGAATTCGCCGCGACGAGAAGCGACTTGAAACTGAGACTTCTTACAACAAGTGCCAATACCTCGAAGCGCGAATAGTTAACGACCTCGTAGCGATCGATGACTTTGCATCGCGCATCTATTGGATGACAAGACCATCAGAAGACTCCTGATCAGGACGCGAACCCTAAAGATCGCGTGGTGCTCATTAGGCCCGGTGCAGCCTCGGGATTTGGCTGCGACCAAGAATACTAAATAAGGAGGTGCATCGTGAACAACGTGCATCCCATTTCAAAAGCTGCCGAGATCATCGGCATCGACGAAAGCAAGTTGGAGGCTCCCGCAAAACGCTACGGAGCACTGCGCATCGTCGCTGGTTCTTTGAAGTACATCGACGTTGATCGTTTTAACGAGGGTGTTGCGGCAGAGCTCCAGGCCAAAGTCGAACAGGCTGAACGTCGTTCGAAGAGCAAAGGTACCAGCGGCCGTCAAATCGGTTTGTTGCGTGCCCGCACTGAACGCGCTCCCAGTTTGATTGCGTCGAAAGAAGGCGCAATCACAGCAGCTCGTAAGCTCGTTGAGGAAGCTGCGAACGCGTACGAGAAATCACGCGCCAAGAAGACTCTTAAGGACCTTGAAGAAGGTCTGAAGCGTCTGCGTGACAACTTCGCGAAGGATACAGCAGAACTCAGTCGCATTCTGAACGAAGACGACGAATCCTAACTATCTAGTTGGATTCGACAATCCTGTGATAGGGCAAGGATTTGATGAATTTCACATGAGCAAATGGCACTGGGCCCTTCCACACCACTACCACTGGCACAATGTGCCCGACAACCAGGTGACAACCTGATGAACATCCCCTTACGCAAATCGCCTAGCGATCGTAAGCGATGCGCAGAAGGTACCGAAACCAGCAGGGCGGGGAGACGTCCCCGCTCTGTGGGTGGTCGGACTTATTGGAATAAGA
>Ga0268298_10001810_pt1 | contig 24260 bp, 15 predicted proteins | sample WWTPWeurt_MetaG_FD_194462 | JGI IMG/M metagenome (GOLD analysis project Ga0268298, IMG submission 194462) | Activated sludge microbial communities from WWTP in Nijmegen, Gelderland, Netherland - WWTP Weurt | ecosystem: Engineered > WWTP > Aerobic digester > Activated sludge | place...
GCCCGTTCTTGCAAAACGTGGATATTCAGTTGTGTAGTTTTCTTATCGGACCTCCTTTATGATCCTTTGTTGAAGATGAATAGGCGTGCGAAATAATACCGACCCGGTTCTAAATTTCGTGTGGATCGGTGGGTGTGTCGGCATTACAGGCTGCCGTGTCGGTATGCCAGATCTGCTCTCGCTTCAGGATGAGCATGGTCATGGCATAAACTTCTGCGTGATAGATACCAGTAACAGAACCATTCATACAAACTTGCGCCAGTCGTTGTGGAAAATATGGGCAAAGCTGATTTGATCGTTCAAATTTGATTAACTTTGTGATGCGGGGGATTGGAAATTGTTGAAACGGATGAAGCCCGGCGGTGGCCAGGCTTCAAGAGGAGGGTGGATGGATTGTGGTGGGTGTGAACAGTTGGGATTATACGGAAGTTGCAGAAACTGTCAAACCGCGTAGGCGGCAGCGGTCTGGCAATTTTTGCGCCCCTTCTACCTATCGGTTAAATAATTATCCAGACGGAAGGTCCCAATAAGTATCGACTCCTGCTTTGCAGTAATCATTGATCCCCTGTTCAAGTTCTTCTGGTGAAATATGGGCAATTGAATCTCATGCGCAGCACGTCAGCCCATTGGAAAAACTGCCACCTGTTTCACTTCCCGGATTGGAACCTCATACTCAAGTTTTGCGGAACTGTGCTCGGCAAAATTCCCCTGTAGGAACCAACTTAGGGTGATCTTGGATTCGCGATGCTACGGACTTTCCGTACGGGATGTGAACTTCGGTGTCGCACTTCCGTTCACCGTAATAAGAAAAATGAAGATGGATATATTGCCGTCCCTTACAATCAGTAGCAAGCTGCATAACCGGCAAACATATTCCCCGCTTTTGATGGACGGACATGCATGAGAGTCTTTCTTCGGTCTGAACGAATGGGCGTGGAACGAAATCCAAAAGCGCCGTGCCTTACCTGATCAAATCCAACCTTGCGGTCATGTTCTGCTAAAATGGGGAGGAAAGTGAATATCAGGTCGGAAAACCTATTCCGCTTAAAAATAGCAAAAGGTGAAATATGATGAGCTACCTAAAAGAAGTGCTGACCGCCGATTACTATAGTTACAGTGAAGATAGATTATCCCAAATATTTTCAGCATCTTTTAACAACTCAAGCCTTTTTAGAAAGGTTTTTTTAAATACGATCCTGGGCCAAAGCAAAAACTATTCTGAATCATCAGCCAGGACACAGATCAACTATGGTTTGAAAGGACAAGCCCTCAGAATCGACATAATCCTCTACCAGCACAATAAGCCTTATCTGGTGATCGAGAACAAGGTGGACGCGCCACTTTTTATTGAACAGTTGCATAATTATGACAAAATCAAGGAACTATCGAAGTGCAAGAAAGTGGCATTGGTAAAACACTATTTTGATCCCGCCCCATATGGTGCATGGAATATATTTCATTGGTCGGATTTGTATTCTGCATTCAAAAAGACAATTAAAAAAGGAATTGTTGATCCAGTAGATAAATTCGTAATTTTGAACTTCTTGGAACACCTGGAGGAAATGAAAATGACAAATATCATAAAGATCTCAAAGGTCGATTTGGTTAATTTTAGCCAGGGACTCAACAGCCTCAGAACGATGCCTTCACCTTACCTGTCGCTTACGACTAAAAATATTTTTGAAACGGGCAGTCAATTGTTGTCCATTCTCGAGGATATTATTGAGATGGTTCGGCAGGAAAAGGAACTGACAAAATTCATTGGACGCAATCCTAGATTTTCCCCAAGGATAGGTAGCTGGGCAGAATATGAAGATACAAAATTTGAGAATATGTCAATCAGTGTTGGTTTTTCAGTGCCAAAAACAAAGAATGAGATCAAATATATTGGGACTGGTTTTTTCTTTTATAAGGACAATCCTAAAAAATATGCATTGATGACTTATGGTCAAACAAAAATTAATGGCGGGGGTACTTTTTTAAAGGAGGAATACTATAAGAGAAAAGATTTGATCGTTGAAGATTATGCAAAAGAGGTTATTGACTATTGGAAAAAATGGGTAAACAAGGGATAGTGGAGATATTTAGGACTTTGCTCGCTGCTCTTTGAAATTCATTTAATTTTTTTAATCGTGAAGAAATAGATAAAACAGAAAAGACCCGAAACATTTAACTTCAGGAACCGCAGACCATCGAGTTTCTAGATCTACTGCTCAATACGCAGTCTATGGAGCTCGCATCACAGGTAAAAAGATCAAGCGAAATCTGAAGGCCAATAATTATAATTAGCCCCTTAAAACCCCCGAGACTCTGAAAACCTGGATTTATTTGATTCGCATGATTTCATATTTTAATCTTTTTATCTTTGGCTGAAAAAAGAGGAAGCCGCTGATTGATAAGTTTTTTTCCATTTTTCCGATATATAGTTTCTACCCTCCGCGCTGGGAGTTTCTTTCGTTCACAGAGAAACTGAAATTATCACGCATGGGGGAGATGCTTGATCAGGTCGGAGATTGCCAAAGGCTGCCCGGACCTCGAGGCCGCAAACAGCAATCTTGAAGTTTGCAGATCTTGGGACTATTTCGAAACAGCCACTTTTCCCATGAAATACTGGCGTTTTTTGCACAGGTATTGTTTTATACCTTGAAATATTGGAGCTCAACTCCAATATTTCAAGGTATAATGCACTTATGCTGCGAAGACCATACTACCTTGATCGATTGAATACGGCAATCGGACGTTCTCCCGTGACCGCCCTGCTGGGACCCCGTCAGTGCGGAAAGACCACACTGGCACGCCAGATTGCAGGACATCAGAACGCTGCCTTCTTTGATCTCGAGTCGATCCCTGACCGGCGCAGGTTGCAAAACCCGCAGCTCGCACTGGGCGGTCTGACCGGATTGATCGTTCTTGATGAAATACAGGCAATGCCGGAACTCTTCCAAGTCTTACGCGTTCTGGTGGATCATCCCGAAAATAAAGCCCGCTTTCTAATCCTGGGCAGTGCCTCCCCACAGATCATCCGGTCTGCCTCCGAAACCCTGGCGGGCAGGTTGGAATTTATTGAACTGCACGGCTTTGATATTTCCGAAAGCGGAGCGGATTCCTGGCAATCGCTGTGGCTGCGCGGCGGCTTCCCGCGCTCGTACCTTGCGGAGTCGGAAAACGACAGCCTGGCATGGCGTGAAGGATTTATCCGTACTTTTCTGGAACGTGACATTCCTCAGCTGGGGATCAATATCCCGGCCGCGGCCATGCGCCGCTTTTGGGCCATGCTGGCGCATTATCATGGGCAGACTTGGAATGCCGCTGAAGTTGGGCGTTCAATGGGATTATCGAACAAGACCGTACTCTCCTATCTCGATATCCTGACAGGCACTTTCATGATCCGCCAGCTGCAGCCCTGGTTTGAGAATCTCGGAAAACGGCAGGTGAAGTCGCCGAAGATCTATTTCCGGGACACCGGCTTACTGCACAGCCTGCTGGATATTCCTGATCAACATAGCCTGCTTGGGCATCCCAAGGTGGGAGCCTCCTGGGAAGGTTTCGCTTTGGAACAGGCGCTGCAGATCCTGCATCCCAACCAGCCTTATTTCTGGGGCACGCATGCCGGCGCGGAACTCGACCTTGTCTTTCAGCTCCAGGGCAAACGCTTCGGGATGGAGATCAAGTTCAACGAAGCTCCATCTTTGACACCCTCGATGCGCATTGCCAAAGCTGACCTGGCACTTGATCATTTATGGATCATATACCCCGGTAGTGAAACCTATCCTGTGGAGAAGGATATCACCGCGCTGCCGCTCAAAAAACTGGAGACGCTTCGCGCACAGCTCAAATAGGTTCCCCTGTTGGGCTTGCTTTTCTATTGCTCAATAAGCAGTCACTGAAGATCACATCGCATATATAAAGTTCAAGTGTGATCAGAAGAACATAAAAATAATCAGACCATCAAGTTCCTGAGACCATTAAGGTTTTGGGAATTTTTTTGTTTTCCGAGTCATGTCAGATGCAGCTCTTTTTTATTTCGTTAAAAAATAATGGGGATGATCGAAGAACGGAAGCCCAATGATCCATGTTCACCATGTAAAAATATTTGCAAGTTACCGACACGAAAGCGATACCCCCAGGTCATTCCATGTATCTTATGCACACCTAACCCGCCTGTCTGGGAGCACCAGGCAGTTCCGTCAACATCGTTTTGGAGAAAAAAGGAATATCAAATGAACTCGATCATCAGTCACACCCCCCAGCCGCCGCAGATCCTCCAGAAAGACGATCTGCGTAAATGGATCGCCGTTTATCTGCACGCCTGCCGCTCGCGCAACCTGTCGGGCGGCACGCTTGAATTCTATGACAAAAAGCTGAATGTCTTCGCGGTCTTTTGCGAAAGCCTCGGCATCTTCAATATCAGCCAGCTTCAGGCTGAACACATCCGCGAATTCCTGATCGTACTGGAGGAGAAGAAGCACCGCCCGGCCGGCATCCACTGCTTCTATCGGTCCATCAAGACCTTCCTGAAATGGTATGAGAATGAGCGGGAGCCGGAGAACTGGCGCAACCCGATCAACAAGGTCCGCGCCCCCATCATCCCGCTTGAACCGCTGGACCCGGTCAGCATCGAAACGATCAAGGCATTGCTTGCTACATGCTCGCGCGGGCAATTGAATGATGTGCGTGACCGTGTCTCTCTGCTGGTGCTGCTGGATACCGGCATGCGCCTGGCAGAATTTCTGGCCTTGAACAGGGAGGACGTGGATCCCTTCACGGGATCCATCCTGATCCGCTCCGGCAAGGGCCGCAAACCGCGTAGTGTATATCTGGGCGAAAAGGCGCGCCAGATGCTGCGCAGATATATCAGGGAGCGCAGGGATTCAAGCCCCGCGTTGTGGATCAGTATGGCCGGCACCCGCCTTACCGAGACCGGCCTGCGCATGATGATGCGTCGCCGTGCTGCTAAAGCTGCCGTGCCCGTCCCGTCTCCGCATGATTTTCGGCGGGCTTTTGCGATCGAACGCTGGCGGGCCGGTGTGGACATCCTGACCCTTTCGAAACTCATGGGGCACACCTCACTCCAGGTTTTGAACCGCTATGTAAAACAGGTCGGTGAGGATCTTGAACTGGTATCCAAACGATCCTCACCGGTCGACAAGAATTTTTAGACAGGGGAATTCAGCATGACAACTGTGATCGCGATCGCGAATCAAAAAGGCGGGGTGGGCAAGACCACCACCGCCGTGACCTTGGCACACGGACTGGCGCGCAGGGGCAGAAAAGTATTGCTGCTCGACTTTGATCCCCAGGGACAGGCGGCGCGTGCCCTGCATCTGCCTGCGTCCAACGGCACCTATTCCCTGCTAACGATGGACACGGGTGCAGCCGAGACCGCCTATATCCAGGGCCGGATCCTCAGCACCAGGCGCGAGAATTTTTGGATCCTGCCGGGCAGTAAGCAGACCGCCGACGCCCAGGCGATGATCAATTCCCAGGGCAGCCCGATCTCATGGGTGCGGGAAGCACTGGAGCGCTTCCGCACCCATCAGTATCACTACCTTGTACTGGATACGGCGCCGAGTCTGGGAGGTGTTCAGGAGCGGGTGCTGTGGGCCAGCGACCTGGTGATCGTCCCATCTCCCGCTGAGGCTCTGGGTTCGGACGGTGTGCGCCAGGTGATCGAAACCATGAAAAGATTATCAACTGAGAAAGCGTGGAAGGGCGGCCTGTTTGGCGTGCTCCCGACCTTCTTTATGGAGAATGTTCGTGAGCATCAGCTGACGCTTGCTTCTTTGCGTTCCTCATTGGGCAGCCTGCTCCTGCCTCCGATCCACCGCGCTGCTGTACTGGCGGAATGTCCGGCCTTCGGCAGGACGATCTTTGAGCAGGATCCCAACTGCCGCGCAGCCCGGGAGTACGGCCGGCTCGCGGATATCGTGTTGAAGGCATAGGAGGTTCTAAAAATGCCGCGTGTGAATATGCTCACGGATCATGCCGACGAACCTCGCAGGAATGAATTTACTGACTCTATCCCCTCTGCAGATGCGGCCGGATATTGGACAAGAACCGGCCGGCGGTCCGCCAAACGCAACCGTCGCTGGGAAAGGGAACACCGTCCGTATCGTTATGTCAATGTCCCGCTGGAAGTACGCCAGCAGGTCCTGGCCTTGGCCCGTCATCTGCTGGTGACGGCCGATGAAGCGGCGCGCGCCTTGATCGAATACAGCGTGAAGTGCGCGGATGAAGAGACATTGCAGATCCATGCCCGTCCGAATCCTTTGGGTCGCAAGATGACCCTCTTTCCGAAACAAGAGGAAAAACGTTGGAAGTCCGCAAACGGAACTGCGAAGGTTATCCCTGCAGGACGGACAAAGTCGTCTCCTCCAAAAAAGAAAACCGCCGGCGCCGTTTCATATCGGCTGCCGCGCTCTGTGCACGATGATATCTGTGACTTCGCGATGGAACATGATGTGCCGCTCGGTGAGATCGTCACCTTGTTTTTGCGGCACGGATTAAAAGCATATCAGGCAGGCAGGCTCGAGTTGGACCCACAGCCAAAGATCGTGAGGATGACATTGCAGGCAGGAAGCCATGCGGCCGATGAATAGGGTTCCTGGAAATTCAAGATCATTTTTTATGGACGCCCAACCCTGTATGCGTCACCGCAAAGGTTCCGCGAAGTTGCCGTATACATACCGCGAACCTTTCCGCATTCAAGACCGCAAACCTTCATTGACCAGGAAGGAATGTGAGCATCCTTTTTGCATCTGGATGACCCTGGCTATGGCTTATTCATTGATAGGCTTCGAGTTGAATTATTCGCAGATGAATGACCCCGGAATACTCCAATGTGGTGAGCCATGTTGACCTATGCCATCGAGGAACAAATGAAAGTGCAGCCTGATCTCAAGCAGTTCTTTGAGCGCAATGAGAAAGGCGACGCAGAGTTGTTTGTGCAAATCTTGCAGGGAAGGGTAGCGTATGACCACAGTTCAAAAGATTGGTATCTATGGCGCGGACAGTATTGGGAACTGGATCGCAAGCGCGAGGTGTTCGAACAAGTGATGAACCGCGTCGCGGCCGAATACCTTCAGGCGGCTGGAAGTCTGCGTGCGCAGGGTGGGCAGGAGGCTGTGTCCCTTTCTGAAAAATATATCAAACGTGCCGGCGCTCTGCTTACCCGAAAGCGCGTCGAGAATGTTCTCTATATCGCGCAGAGCGATCCGGCCGTCGCGCTCAGCGGAGAGGAGTGGGACCGCTCTCCCGACCTGCTGCCTGTGAACAACGGCGTGATCGATCTGCAGACCGGGGAGCGGCGGGACTGCCGTCCCGATGAACACATTCGCGCGCATGCGCCTGTGGATTGGATGGGTCCGGACTACGGCTGCCCGGTCTGGGAAAAGGTCTTGCGTGAGATCTTTGATGGGGATGACGAAATGGTGGCCTTCATCCAGCGCTTGTTCGGTTACGCCATCAGCGGGCATGTCACGGAGCACAAGCTGCCGATCTTTCTTGGGGAGGAAGGGCGTAATGGCAAGACCACCCTCTTTGAAACGCTGCGGGAAGTGTTGGGGATCGAACTTTGTGCTTCGATCCCGACCGATGTGTTGATGGACACCCGTCGTTCGGGTGAAGGTCCCCAGCCTTTCCTGTATGGATTACGAGGCAAGCGCCTGGCATATGCCTCTGAAAGCCGGGAAGGTCAGAGGATCAACTCCTCGCTGATTAAACAGTTGACCGGCGGGGATACGCTGAATGTCCGCACCCTGCACAGCAAGCCGGTCACCTTCCAGCCGACCCATAAGATCATGCTGTCAACCAATCGGAAGCCCGCCGTCCCGGCCGATGACCAGGCAACCTGGGAGAGGATCCTTCTCATTCCGCTCGAAATTCGTTTTGTGGATCGCCCGCAAAAACCGAATGAGCGCCAGAAAAAGGATCTGCGTCCTTCCCTGCGGGCCGAATACCCCGGTATCCTGGCTTGGCTGGTGCGCGGATGTCTCGACTGGCGGCAGCATGGGTTGGGTGCGCCGGGCAGGGTCCAAACCGCAACCAGACAATATCGCGAGGAGGAGGATACGATCGCGTTATTTCTGGTCGAGACCTATGATCGATCTCCTGAAAAAGAAAGGCAGGCCAAACTGGTGTATCAGGATTACCTGGTCTGGACCTCTGCCTGCGGGATGAATCCGGTCAACCGTACGGTATTTGGGAAGCGCTTGAAGTTGAAACTTGAGGCCGAAGAACGGCGTGGAGTGATCTACTACAGAGGGATCACTCCAAAGGTGTGACCTGTGTTACCAGTTGTGACCTCATTTTTTAGGTTTTTTTGGTTGCGTGCTCTCATGTGAAAAAGATCAGGATAACTGGTATGGACTGGTATCAGGTCCTGACAATACGATCGAGGTGATGGATCATGGATCTAAAACAGATCAATAACGAAACCGACCTTGTCGGCTTGGTCGGCGGGGAACTGCGCAAGACAGGCCGCTATCATGTCGGAGCCTGTCCCTTCTGTGGTGGACAGGACCGCTTTACGATCAAGCATACCGGGCAGGGAGATCGCTGGCACTGCCGGCATTGTGGGGATGGAAAATATCACACAGCGATCGATTTCATCATGCGGCGGGATGGGATCGATTTCAAGACCGCCTATTTAAAGCTTACCGGGGGGAAGCTGTCCAGTACACATCCCCGTCCATTTGCAAAGCCCGGGTCGCGTCCGTTATCTTTGCCGTCTGATGAGTGGCAGGCAAAGGCACTCAAACACATGGATGCAGCCTCCGATCGTTTACTCGATCCAGAGGAAGGTTTGACCGGGCGTAATTATCTTATCGGACGCGGTTTATCCCGCGCGCTATGGATGGCTTGGCATCTGGGATTCTCAATGGAATGGGATCCAAAGACCCGTCGTAAAAGACCCGCCATTGTCATCCCCTGGCTGGATATGGATGCGGAGAGGGATCTGATCACTGCGGTTAAATACCGCTTTATCGATGATGATCCCCAGGGGCTGCGTTATATCTCTATGACCGGTAGTGTGCCATTGTTGTTTGGATTATGGGATGTGATCGATCTGGATACCAAACTTTTGCTCGTCGAAGGGGAGATGAATGCACTTTCGATTTGGCAGTGCCGTCCGCGTGGAGTGAGCGTGCTTTCGTTTGGAAGCCAGTCAGGCGGGCGTCCTGATATTTTGAAGGCGGTGGTCGGCAGATACCAGCGAATCTTTATTTGGTGTGATGATGCGGAGCGGACCATGCAGGTTCAAGCGATGCTTGGGCGTTCATGTTCGAAACTTCAAAGCCCGGATCGGGATGGCGTGAAGATGGATGCGAATGCTCTTCTCAAAACCGGGGAACTTTCAATTGTTCTATCCCGTATATTCGAGGTGGAATGCATGGGCAGAACAGCGAATAGAAAGCCGGTTGCGGGCGACAAGTAGAAATGGACATGGCGAAATTTATGATCGATGGTTTGGAGGTCCGGACCATGCGCTTGCAGAATGATCTTGATCTCATGAGATCTTTCCGTAAAAAACTGCAGGAATTTCTGAGGTAGAAAAATGACACGGAGTGATCTATCAGGTCAGCTTGCAAGACTTTCGATCAAGTGGGATCCGCTTGTCCTGACAGATAGGCCGGACGTGCAGATCGATGTATTCAAACACAGCCTGTCGGCCCTGGATGGACTGCCGCCCTATCCCCAGGCGCGCATTATCGATCTGATCTCAAACCGGCTTAAAAAAGCGAGGACTCATCCCTGCCTGTGGGTCTCTGTGGAATCCCCGGGCCGTTGGTTCCTTGAAGAACTCAAGCGGCTGGTGAAGTATAGGATTCCTACATTGATCCTGCCGGCTGGTGAGGTACCGCGCAGCACTATGGACTTCGAGCCTCACGCTGTCCCGCACTATGATGAGCAGCCTGAATATCCTTTTACGAATTGCCGTTACAGTTCTGATTCCTTTGGGCTCAAAGCAGGTCAGATGAGGGTCTTGCGGATCCTGGCACGCTGCAGGACTGCGCACACCAGAGAGATCACTTCTCTCGCAGGATTTAGTGAAACCTATGTGCGCGGTCTTTTAAAGGGACTGCAAGCTTATAAGCTGGTGAGCTGGAACAAGATAGGGAAATATTACGGATGGTGGATCAGCCGGGACGGGTTGCGTGTGGTGCAGAGATCATGGAACATCCCGAAGGGCGTGCACTTTTCCAGGTACCGCCATGAGTTTAGGTATGCGGGTGAAAAGCACAGGCGCGTGGCCAGGATGTGGAGATCATGGCTGGAGAAGGCATACCGAAAAGCTGAGATCTGGGAATGCTGGACCGAGGTGCCTGTTAACTATGGTATCCCGGATGCTCTGGCATGGGGCACACATCACGGCTGCGAGATGCTTTTCTGGCTGGAGGTGGATACCGGGCACAGTTCCAGAAAGATGATGGAAAGGAATTACAGCAGGCGTTTGTATGCTGCTCATTTGCATTCCCGGAAATGGGGGATCCCGATCGTTTTCTGTCTGATGGGACCTCCTTGGGTGGTGAAACATTTTATTGGACATATAGCCTGTCCCTATTCCAACCTTTCCGTGATCGGGCAGGACTGGCGGAGTTTTGGAATTCTTCCAGAATATGAAATGGGAAGCATTCATCATGGACTTTGGATCACCCGTGATCCAAAGAGATCCAGGAACAGGAGCGGGCTGCCTTTTGATCCGGGTCAATATCCGTCGATGCCAAAGAAGAAAAAGGAAAGGATGGTCAAGGTTGGATCCAATAAACCCAGGTTTCAAGACCTGTCCTGGATCGATGACCACGAATGGGAAAGGGACCCAATGGATATTTAGCCAAAAGGATATTAGGGTAGCTATTCAGGTTAACCATAATTGACTTACAGCTTTTTGCCTAAAACACAGTTTTTCGGTATGAATATTGTTAGGCAATCAGCGTTACCCTGAATAATGCACTAATGAAAGTGGCGTGACGGGGGTGCAGTGGGTTTTCATTGAAAGATACTCGATTGAGATAATTGAAAATAGTCGATTCGTAATTGAATCAAATGCTCAAAAATATTATTTAACGTGAATAATGTTTAAGCGGCGACTAAAGTCAATCCAGAAGGAATAATGCCCAAGGAAGTTTTCTTGGGCTGGTGACAATAGGCAATCAATCCAGCAATAATGCTGATCCATGACACTCTCAATAACTGCTCGTTTATGTAAGAGTATTTTTTCAATCAATGGCATTAGTTGGTTATTCATGTTCTTCTTAACGTGAGAGATGAGTTAGACATTGAAGGTTTCCAGTAATTGCTCGAATAAAGGTTGAGAGATCAAACTACGATTCGATCCGCAATCAGTTTGCCAAACAAATGTTTGCACAAAACAGGAACAGGTTTGCGGTCATCTACATTCCTAGTGGGTCAATAGGCATGAAGAATGCCATTTCTGAAACAAAGTGTTTTTTAATCGAACTGAACGACGGATGCACGTTCCGGAACCGCCAAGGGCATGACGTTTAGCTCTACTATGCACAAGGCGGGCAGCCCTTGCACAACCACCCCACTCAAATCGTGTCAGATAGTATTTGATCCACGAGCCAATGCTTCAAGCCAAACCATAATTTGCTCAGGTGTTTCTGGGTTTTGACCATTCAAAGCGCTTCGAAAAATTATCCTTTGTATAGACTCAGTCATGTTCAACCAGAATCCGCCGAGTGGTGTATACAACGGCATCAGGCCATGATGAAATAGCCACAAAACCATATCTGGGGTGTAGTGTACCTGGAGATTATCCCAAATCAACAACATTTGCAGAGGCGGAAGCTTTTCTGCCAAGATAACTCGTTTTGATAAACCCGCCTGCCAGGCGCCCACATTTGATAATTCGTTTCTTCAACCAACACTCTGTCAATGACAATTAGAAATGATGATTGTCACACTTGAACCTTCTGCAAGTGCAGGCGTGATTTCACTGACACTCAATTTCCCTGTTCGGCATCTTTTCTTTCTTCCATCAGCTATCAATTTCTTTTCCCAAATGGACGGGAAGATTTGGCAAAAATCGTCTACACTCACGATTAATTCGAGTAAACGCATTGCGCGGGGTTCTTTTTGGGTTCGCACCTAAAGTTTACCCAAAAAGCGAACCCCGCTCCTTATCAATTATTCACGTTAAAATTACAGAGCCCTGGCGGGGCTCTGTCAGATTTTTTAGATGTCAAGATCATGTGTGTCTCCTTTAGAGTATAGTTGCTGTTGCTGTTGCTGTTGCTGTTGATGGTGGAGAATGATTGAAAATATTTGCACGATGTCGTTTTGTTTTCATAATTTTTCCTTTCAACCTATTCTGCCAAAGAACGAGGCGGCGGATAATAATCACTATTCTTATTTGAACTCCATATTGGCCTGCTATTCGCGATTAGTTCTTGCATACGCCTTTCGTGAATTTGTTGCTTACGTTGTCGAATTTCTTCGTTCCGGGCCACGTACCATTCGGGCGATTTAGGTCCGCTGTGCTTGGATTCTGATTGAAGGTTTTGGGGCTGGGCAGGATGCGCTTTTGAAACCGAACGGCGAATACTTCCTGTAATACCAAATGCGGCTAATATGAACACTAGCGATAGGAAAAGCGCTTCAACTCCCGAGGCAATAGCATTCAGCATTTTTCCGCGAAATTCGATATTTTGCTTCTGTTCCAAAGCAGTGAATTCTGTTTGGCGTTGTAATTCAACAATTTTGGCTTGAACTTGCTCTTTATAGAGTTCTAGGTCAGATTGAGATTTTTGCTTCTGAATATCCGTTTCGGTATTCATCTTATAAACCTGACCGGACGCGGTTAATGCGTCATTCACATTCAACCCCAAGGCAAATACGCAAACCAGAACGATTACCGCAAGTAAGAACAACCAGACCGCGTTTCCGTTAGAGGGATTCCAATTGTTATTCATAGCCAATCTCCTTTCTTTTTTATAGAATGGCAGTATTTTATCCACATCAATGGGAAGTTCTCCTACAACAAGATTGCGGTTCTTTCGCAGGCTCTTTGCATATTTCTCACAAACTTCTCTCAAAACAAAAAGCGGATTGGAGGTGTTGCTCCAATCCGCTTTTTGTGGATAAAATTACTCATACAGGTTCTTTTGTCAGAGACAGCAATTGTAAAGCCCGCAGACGAACAAGTTCAGGAAAGATGGCCTTATAAACACCGCAATACGGAGATGAGGCAGTTACTATTCCAACAATATTCATAGTATGGACAGGGCACCCACCCGCACACCAATAGCGCCACTCACAGGTCTGGCAATCATTCCGCTGATTGACATTTGGGTTTATAAAGCCCTCAAAATGCATGGATTCAAAAAATTTCAATGGTTTTCCGGATAAATCGTAACCCGTTAACATGTGGCATGGTGAAACGCTACCGTCCGCATCAATGGCAAAGTAATTGCGCCCTGCGCCACATGCATGTTCATGCGATGCACCAAAATAACTTCGGTCAATAAGTCCTTCCAAGAAGTTGTAATCAGGGAGGTTTTCTTCAACAACTTTCAGGGATTTTCGCAAAGCCTCCTCCAGCAACTGATTATCTGCAACAATGGGATCACCGGATGCATGGGGGCGGTAGAAGTTCAAATTCATTAACAAGTGATTCTCCAAGGCAAAACGAACCACTTGTGGGGCTTCGTGCAAGTTTAAACTGGTTAAGGTCATGGTCAAGTAGGGAGAAAGTCCCATCTTGCAAGCCAACAGAACGGCATCTAAAACGCGCTCAAAACTCGGGTCACCGTTTTTGACCGTGCGCTGCGCGTCGTGCCCAGCCCCAAAGCCGTCAAGCGATATGGATAGGCGGATTTTTTCTTCCTTGATAAATTGTAGGCGTTCCGAGGTCAGTAATGTAGCATTGGTAATTAGTGTTTCGATTAAGTGTAGACCCATTTCTCGCGCCAGTTGTATGGCGCGTCTATGCAAAGCGGGGATCAACTCCCAATTCATGGTCGGCTCACCACCCGCATACTTAATCTTCACAGCGGGGTGACCATGCTTCTGTGCAAGGTGAAATAAACGCTCCACTGCTTCCAAGCCTGTCTCCAGCGACATCCGCCGGGAATCTTTGTTAACGAAGCAATGAGCGCAACTCAAATTACATGCACGGGTCAAGTATAGCCAAACTTCCAGCGTCGGTTTGATTTTTGGAGATAAACTTGACTGCCCTATAGGAGATACGTCTTTCAGTAAACCTAATTCGTATAACTCTGCAATAGCAATTTGGGCGTCTTCGTACTTTATAGCAGCGGTATGCGTCCATTTTGTCGGATTGCGAGGCTGGGAGAAGAAGTCCATAATTTCCAGCGCAGCCTGGTTGAGAACAACCAAAGGTGTTTGGCTTTGTGAAGATAAAAACGCATAATGGGTAGAATTTATTTTGATTTGATCATTTAAATTGGTATTGCAAACCAAAATCCGCCCTTTTAAGAAATTCTCTTTGTCCAAGTGAATTCGCTGGATTAATGTCAAATTACTGTCCGGGCAAGCACAATCGCAATCACTGCAGTCTTCGTCAGAAGAATGAAGATTTTCTTTGAAAACGTAGTAGTATAATTTTGGTTTCATAAGCCTCCCTATTTTATGGTTGACTAATATATAATATTATGCACATTATAGACGATACGCAACAAAAATCAATCCCCAAAATATAGGGGATTGATTTTTGTTGCCGTAGGAAATGTGTACAAATTTCATTCAAACCAAAGCGCATGATCGCGCATTAATTTTTGAAGTTGGGATTGTTCATTGGGCATACTTACAATCTTCTCTAAATAATCAGCTTCTAATACATATTCGCTGAATCTCTGGAGATTGAGAGGGCCAAGTGGCTTGAGCACATCAAGTATAGTGCGTCGGGCTTCCCGCATACCGCGATGATCCAATCCAAATTCACTACTGTATCTTATACCTAAGGTAATGAAGTGGGCTGCGTCTTGCAACAACACATTTTCGGACTTTGTGATTTCCCAATCTCGCAAAGATTTCATCCCGCGTCCGACATAATACTTGCCAATCTGCGACCATAAGGCAGGGTTCTTTTTTGCAGTTTCTATATCGCTAAAACGTCCATCTTCAAGCCAGTAAGGTTTGAGAACATCCAATTTTATTAACGCATTGATTGCATCTTCTGTATACTCGGTATTCTCAACGTAATAGCCCAACCAAATGCGATTGCAAGCAGCGTCCACTTGGCGTTGTGGAATTTTTTCTTCTTCAGCTTTTTGAGCAGCCCCCGTCAGTAAAGCATCGGATTTTTCAAAGTAATATCTCTTCTTTGATATCTCGGATTCTATGCGCGCTAAATCACGGTAAAGGCATCCCTCCTCTAACATTGCATCAATAATGCGCGCCTTTTCTTGAATTTGGTCAAACAAATGCCGCGCATGTTCAATTGCCTGCTTTGCATCATTAAGATATGCCTCGCGCATAGAGATATCCTGCGCCAGAAAAGCAAGCCGCCTTGTCGATTCGGCGTATACTAGATTTCCAAAGGCGATTCCTCGTCGGAAGCCTACCGCCGACGCAATGTTAATAGCATAAAGTGCATATTTTCGCGTATCCTCAAAAGAGCCTTTGGCGAGGAAGTGTTCTGCGACAGAACTATAACTGAGCGCCAAGCGATGTCCGATGGCAATGCGATGTCGCAACTGTAAGCCGTCCATTAGATTTTCATACGCCGGTACGAAATCCCCAGATAAAGTCTGTGTGAAACCCAAGTCGTTGCGTAGGTTTGCTTCTTCATGGTAATAGTGACTAAAGCGGATGTAATACAAGCCCTTAAGCAGATCTGCACTCGAGTCTTTATATGAGCCACGGATCCGTCGCACATAAGCACGTTGACGGTAGGCAAGGCTAGTAACAGTGTCTAGAAACCATTTAAGAAGAGGGCTGGTTTCTAGTTTCAGTTTTTCCAAGCGCTCAATAACAACGGTGAGTATTGACTCTGCGCGGTCATGGTCCGAGGAAGATTTGAAAATAAGTCGCGTTCCTTTCCAAGTTTCCAGCAGTGCTTGTAATATTACACATTGATCTGGGCAGATTTCTGGAATGCTTTGAATCTTATCCTGTAAATTATATATTTTTTCATCGTAAGCTTCGCCAGTCGCAATCCCCATCCAAAGATCATTAACGAGCAACATTCCTTCTATGAAAGGCTTCCATGCGTTACTATCGTCGAGTCCCTGCCAAAAATCGGTCAATTCAATCCGAAGCGGCACAAGAATTGCGTCGTTGCTGCTAGTGGCGTCTTCATGTCCAAACCGATAGTACATTTTCAAACCCGCAAACACGGGGTCATCCTCTTTGGCTTTGCGTTTGCCCTCCAATTTAATTTGAGAACGTAAACGATAGTAAATAAATTCCGTTTTTAAGCGTTGGCGGATACTTTCAATAGCGCCAACATCTCTCGCGATTTTTTCTGTATCCACGTCTTCTTGCTTGAGGCTCGTTTTTTGGATCAAGTCGGCGAAAAGTTTACCCAATTTTCCGTCTTGTTCTTTAATAGATTTCTTATAATATTCATAAATGTATTGTGCTGCATTTTGTTTTTCGGCCGCATCAGCAGGTGTATTGTAAACATACTTTTCCAGCAACTCGTACATATCATCGTGTAGAAAGACTCGTTCATCGCCAGCAAAAATCTTTCCGAATGCCATTTCTTTAATAGCATTCAAGGCGTCTCTTGCCTCGCGCAGAGACATTCCCGTCATGTGCCGCAATAACTCTGGGGTAATCCCTTTTTTTGTCCTTCCTGCCGCGCGGATAGCAACGTCGAGGTTATCTCCCAAAGAAAGCAATTCCTCGATGATCCGCTTTTCGAAATCATCTTTCTCGGCGTTCAACAAGGTTGCTTTTGGCTTTCTCAACCGCACTTCCAGGAACATGGCAAGCAAGATCGGACGACCTTCGCTGAGCATGTTAACTTTCAATATATCGTCTTCGCTTATATTGAAAGTTGTTTCTCTTTCCACTTCCAAGCGTTCGCCTGCTTTTTGAATATATGCACGGGTTTGTGCCAAGGTGAAACTGACCAGCGGCTTATCCTGATACGGCATCCCAAGTTGTTCAAAGAGGTGCTTTGCTTCAGGACGTCCGGCAAATAACACCACGCCGCAAGACAATTCTTTCAGCCAGCTTTTCATCCAATCCCATGCAGGGGCAAACTTACCTTCTGGATAAACAAATCTCTCTGCAGTGTCGAACAATAAAAGCAAGCCACGTTCTTTACTTATCTCTTTTAGGGCGTTTGCGCAGCTGTCTAATAATTTCCCCAACTGCTCACGGCTGGTTTTACCGTCACCTGCAATGCGCGCTGCCTCGAGCCGGTTTCGTGCGGTAATATATGATTTGAAATATTCCTCACTATCTGATCCTTCAAAAACCGAAAAAATTGCTCGCGCTAAACCTTCGGGTGTGTGGTTTTTGAAATGATATAAGTCTATTAATTCATGAGGCTCGCTTTTCTTGGCGTTTGCAATATGCTGAAGCAGATATGTTTTGCCAATTCCGTAACCACCGTGAAAGAAAGCGAGCTGAAAACCGCCGTCGCTTCGCCACGTCTGAAATTCTTTTAAGAGGTCTTCCCGCCCAATCATGCTGATTTTCTTTAAAAAATATTGTGTTGTCATCGCTGTTCTCCTGTGGAAACCACCGTTTTTTTTTTCTAAGCCGATGCCATACCGCGATACCATTCGCGTGCGCTGGGGAAATCCTCCTGTAACCGCTTGCTGACCGCTTCTAATTCCCTAAAATATTCATCGTACTTGGAGGTTGTAGGATCTTCCTTTAAGAGTATTTTTATAGGCCGCGAGATAGAACGATTAAGTTGATAACCTTTGGCTTCATAACGCAATAAATTTGATTGTAATAAAATATTAAAGAGTTTTCTGGTTTTGTCCCGTTTATCAGATTGACCTTCCTCTAAATATGGATATAAATAGTCCTGTATATCCGCCTCTCGAAAATCAATACCTACCAAAGACAATTTTTCAATTTTAGTACGCAATTCTAAATATTGTTTTTGGTCTTTTTTTTCTTCTTCTGGCAATGCATCCTGTATAATTATATCTATGGCATCACTTAGTGCCGCCTGTAAACTTTTATCAGACTTTTTCTCTGTTGACCCCATCAAACGCACGATTAAAGGGTAACCTAAACTTAATCGATAGATTTCTTTATAATCTTCAAGATAGGGACTATATATTTTGTCAAGAAATTCTCTGACATGTGATTCTTCAAGACTTGAAAGCATACGGAATTCAGCGTTTTGAATTTCAGGACGTGACCATATAGGCTGATTGCCCCGTCCCGACAAAATGATAAATACTCGTTCGGAAGCTAGTAAAGGCGTTAAAATTGAATTTTCTATTTCATTCCGCACTTCTTCTTTACATTCATATATTGAATCAACTAGTAAGACAGGGATTGGGTCTGACGGATTTCTATAAACCAGATTCCGCGCTAGGTAGTCTTTTTTTAATTCTTCGGGGGCTGATTGATCTAAATTATCTACTTTTAAATGCTGCGTAATAGCCTTCATTACATCTGGTATATCTGTCGTAGCAAAATCTCTTTCCTTGACCCAGCAACTCGCATCATCAAATTCCGGCGCAGAATAAGAAAACAAACTTAATAAAAAAGGTTTCAAATTCGTTTGTAGAGATAGTCGGCGATATATTTCAAATAAAAGCGTGGTCTTGCCGCTGCCCTTATCACCTTCGAATATAAAAACTCCTTTTTTATTTTCATTTATCATTTTTTCAATCAGGGCAACATCTTCTGCTCGATTAACAAACTCGGATGAACGAAAAACTTTTGCTTTCTTTACGCTTGCTTTATCTGACATAAAGTCCCTCCGTGGAGAGTAAGAGATTCTGAAGCTGAATTTCCTGTTGATTTGATGCCATTACCATTCGCATCAGGTTCGCGCATTTCAAGATCATTTGGCGGGGAAGTTTTTCTTCTTCTTTCAATTGCCGCGCCAGCATCAATTCTGCGCCGCGAACATCGGGGGTGCTGATGGCGTCCAGACTGTCGAACCGCCTGCCACTGGCAACAAATACGCGGCGGCGAATCACCTGCGCAAGTAAATTATCATCCCATTCAAGGGGAATAGGGTGCAGGGCATGGATTCCGGCCAAATCCGCTACTTCAGATACATTCATGGGAAGGAAAAACTTAAGATAAATATTTTTTGTCCGCCACTCTTCCAAAATATGCAGTAAAGGTGCTATCCATTCCAAAAATCCCTGCGTAGTTCGTGTTTCGGTAAACCCATCCAGCCCATCTATCAAAATATGGATTGATTTTGAGCCAAACAAGTTTGTTATGGCGTCAAACGTTTCATTTAGCGTGGCAGGCGTGGCAGGCGTGGGTAAATTCTTTACTTCTGAGATCATCTCATGGTGCAAGTTTTCCAGTTGTATTCCTCTGGACATAGCTGAAACGCCCAATAGATTTTCAACTTCAGAGACCCAATTCATTTGCTGTAAGTAGTAAAAAAGCGCATCTTGTCGAAAAGGCAGGTTTGTCAGGATTTTTTTTATTGCCGACTTGTCAGAATTGCTTAAAACAAAAAAGAGATTAGGATAGGAAACCAAATAAACCAAAACCGACTTGGCAGCCGCGCGCAGTAAATTCTTAAAATGAAATTCTTTTTCCGCTTCAAATGTTTCAGGAATATAAACTAATGGAAAACGCAATCCGCGGCTATCTTTATAGAAGTTGAACGCATGTATTCGCAACGCACTCTTCCCCCCGCCGGGTTGAGCAAACACGGCGATAGGCTGATCGGTTAAAATACTTTGTGCCGTGCTAGGCACTATAAGGTATTCTGGCAAATGAGTGTCTTTTGTGCTGTCGGTATGTTGAAAAGGGTCAAAGGAAAACCCAAAAGCAGAATACCCGCTAGAAGCAAGTTCCATCATTACATATTTCCCTTATCAACGGGATCCCTTTCTGCTGATTGACTGTACTGTGTATAGTTAAGTATACACAGCTAATTAGTAAACAATATTCTACTCTATATGAAGAATGTTAACGTCTCGCAAGTTTCTCACAAGGTTCTCACAGATTGGCGTGCAAAAGTTCCAAGCCCTTGCCTCGTCGGGTAACCAAATAAATAGGATTGCTGGGGTTTGGCTCAATTTTTTGCCTTACCCGCCAGAGCAATGTATCCATACTTCCCCTCCAATCATCGGGATGCTCCCACTGTTTATCCCCTTTATCAGGCACCTCGTCAATTTCCCGGTAAGTGTAATAATATATTTCTTCCAACGAGCAAATTTCTCTCAAATGGCTACAGAGATATTTCATGAGGCGAAATTCGTTTCCAGCCAGCGAAACAGGTTTGTTTCCAATCTTTACTTCCTGACGTTCATGACTCAACTGGAGAGGTGGAGGATTGCAGTAGAGCATTTCAAGAGTTTGGGAAGGATTCAAACGCCTGGCAGGTTTTTGTTGTGTCAATGCCAGTGGCGCAGCAAGTTCAAGCCAACCGCGCGGGGAATTTCCCCCGTACTCCTTCAGCCATTTGAGAAGAGTATCAATATCACACAATGTGGAAAGGGAAATTTTTTCCGAGGCAAGCGCGCGCTTTACACGGGTTTCTAACACAGCCTGTAAACTTTCCTCATTCCACTCGATTTTGGCTTCAAAAGCACGATGGCGCTCCACTCCGCCTGTTTTGTGCAGAACGTTTTCAAAAGAAAGGGGGAGAAAGAATTTAAACGAAATTCCGGGCATGTCAAAAAATGCGAGCGTGGAAAGAACCGCGCCGAGTTCATCCTTGACTTGTTCACTCAGTGGGGGGTGAGCCCACCTTTCCAAGCCATCGACCGTAAGCCAGAGTCGTTCATATTTCGCGGCCTTAAGAATCGCTTGTAAAAGGCGGATTTGGTCACTAAACGATGCCTCGTTGTTAAATAAAGGTGCAAGGGGTTTTCCCAAAGTTTGCAAATACCACTGCGCCGATTTGTGCCCAATCTTCTCCGCGTGGGATTGAATAAAAAGAACGGGATTATTGAAAAGCAGATATTTGCTCAAAATCCATTGTAATGCAGAAGCGACAAATTCTGGCGGGGTGGTCAATCGTTCTGGTAGGTTACCGTCCAAGACCAAACTTTCGGCGCAAGCGCGCATGGCTTGGCCCATTGCTTGATAAGCAAGTGCTGTACCGACGCCAGGGTTTTCCAAAATGGGTTCTGGCTGCCAGAAAACAACAAACGTGGAATCGGCTACCCTTTGCTTCAACGCAAGTCGCAAAGCGGTTTTGCCGCTTCCTGCGGCACCATAGAGTATGGATGAACGCTCTTGATTTAATTGTTCTAGAATGGACAACGGAACGAAAACATCTCCCAGCCAGGGTTCGTATTCGGCTTTCAGCGTTTTGAAAAAAGGTTCAGGCGAAGGATTCATGCGAGGTTTTTCAGCTCGTCAATTTCTATGTCATCGTCTGGCGAATGGATTTCTACATGCCTCAGGAGTAAAGCTTGTCCCAATCTTACCATTTCTCCGGGCGAACTTTTTGCCTTTTGCGCCAAGATTTCATCTGCGGGGGGGCCATCATGAGGAATACATAATTCTTCCAAGGCATTAACCTGGCCTTGAGAGCAAATCTTAATGCGTTCACGGCATATTGTAACAAGATTCTTCTCTCCAACGAGAATTGGGTTTTGTACTGAGATTTGGATGTTCACAAACTTCCAGTCGGGAGTTTGTGCTATTTCATTTGACACAGATTTCAAATGATCTATTGAGTTTAAAACCAGGGTGAAGTTCGTGGCGGGAGGGCGAATTCGTAAAAGGGTTTGAACTTCACCACCTTTCAAAATATCCAAATTAAACGCATTTAGCCAAGTTGAGATTTTTTTTGCAAGTATATGGAAATCTTCTTTTTTATCCCTGAACTTATACAATTTATATTCAAGAGCCATTTCTATCTTAGCAATCGCTGAATTAGCCGAGCCTTGATGCCACAATAACAACTTGCCAATCAAGCCTCTTTGGGATTCGCTGAGCGCATAAAAAACCGTTTCATCTTCCACGATTTCAAAAAGCCACGATTCTGCTAATGCTCGCAAAATGAAATCTTGAGGCTCGTGCTCTATCTGAACTATGTTGGAAGACATAAGCACAATAAAAGGCTGCTGGTGAGGTATCAACCGACTCTGCTTAAGATATTCAAAAATCCCTGCGTCAGCATCCCACTGATTTTTGAAAATTAATGATGATCCCTGATATAGAATTTCATCTTTTGAAAAATCAAAACTCGAATACGGCTCTATCAACATTTGGCGCTTATCTGGCATCAAAGTATAGGGAGTTTCAGCATCCAAGAATGGGGAAGTTGTCAAGCCATGGATGTGTAACCATGCTTTGAGTTTGGGATTTTCGCTTGATGTTTTTGCCCAAAAGCGAATCTGCTCCTCGCGCCTTATGCGTTCAGACTTTAAGGTAATCGGTTTACTGAAACGGGATTTTGCCAATATATTAAGAACCGCTGCGCTTTGTGGAAATGATAGTAAAATCTGCTCTAGATCCTCGAATTTGGTTGCTAATTTTAATTTTTTCAGAGCATCTAGTTCTTTTGGGGTAGGGATTTTTTCATCAAAAATAGTTTCCCAAAGCGAAAGAAAACGGTCTCCGCCCTTTTCCATGGGTTCTACATATAAAGTTGATGGAGCCTGCCATAAATGTTTTTCAAAGAAAGATGTAAACTTCTCTCGTAATTCATCTAGTAATTGGGCTTCCCACTCGTCAGTCGAAAGGAGTCTTTCCAATAAGTCAAGAGTACCTGTCAAATCTTTTTGAGCTTTTTCTTCAAAATTTTCAATAAACTGTTTTATTGTTTCTTTTTGCTCTTTTTTCTTTTCATCTTCTTTTTGCTTAAACCAAGCCAGAGCTGCACTGATGAGTGGGAAAACAATACTGCCGTTTTCCAAAAAGAGGCTTTTCCATTTGCGGATTTGTGCAACCCTTGCACTTTCGATTGAGATTGGCTCTTTTTCTTCTTGTACTATCCCATTGACTTTTAAGTTGCTTGAAAGTGATTCTTCACTTGGAGTTTGTGCTGGCTGCACAAGCAATACCGCTTCTCGCGCGTCTTTCCTCAATATAACTTGTATAGTGTTTTTCCAATTAATCAGCTTTTCTGATTCAGGTTGCGAGGCGAACAAAAGTGCATTGTCAGTGGATGAAATTACAAGCGTAACTGGTAAGGCGCAACCTAACCAGTCTTTATTGCTCCATATCGAAATTTCAAAATTAGATGTATTCCCAATGGGAATGTTTTTGGGATATCTGATGTACGCATTTGAAGTGCTGTCGACTTCAAATGACAAAACGATATATTGCTCAATGGTTTCTTCGATTAACTTCGACTGTGCCCAGGATACGCCAAGCAAAAAGATAATAAGGACAATGGCAGGCGAGGCAATCCAGCGATAATTCCTAAAAAAAGAGCCGCTTGCCTCAAAGTCAATAAGCCAGATTACAATAAACCAGAGTGAAAAAGTAGCAAAAGCAATAATAGGGAGACGCCCGTCTAGTCCCCAATGCGGTGCGTTTGAGTTGTATGCAAAGAAAAACTCAAAAACCAACACCAGAGCTAAAGACAGACCAAAAGTCCACAAAAGCTCTTTCTTGTTTGTCAAAAATCCAGCCCTGCCATTTTGGTTTGCTTCTGCTTTCATAGATAGCCCATCCATTTTTTACGGGTTGAAAGGATTGCTTATTATACAGCCTTTGAAAAGTTTCTCTACCTTTTCAAGATGCCGATATATGGTTTTTACGTATAAAACATATCTGAGATCACAGATCACTTGACAACCTTTGCGCGTATATTAGACCTCTTGAATAAGTAAATTAGAGAGTGGTTTTACCCACATTCCGTACCTCTGAGACACTAATTTTGGGATTATTCGTTCCAGTTTGTGTATTGGTCAGGAATAGGGCGAACACAAGCTCTAGCGCTTTGAGAGATTTTGCACTGAAATTGCCCTTTGTGCGGAGCACGGTTACATAAAGCCGCTATAATGTAACTGTTCACCCTTTACCTGATGAATACAGAAAGTCTTTTTATTATCAGCGAATGGACAGAATTTATGTGCTTCTGTCAATGACAATTAGAAATGGACTTGGCGACAATTAGAAATGCCCATGGGGTGGGAGCGTGTGGAGTGCAGCTGGGGCTAGCCCCAGCTGCACTCCACACGCTGAAAAAAAATCTA
>Ga0268298_10001811_pt1 | contig 24257 bp, 21 predicted proteins | sample WWTPWeurt_MetaG_FD_194462 | JGI IMG/M metagenome (GOLD analysis project Ga0268298, IMG submission 194462) | Activated sludge microbial communities from WWTP in Nijmegen, Gelderland, Netherland - WWTP Weurt | ecosystem: Engineered > WWTP > Aerobic digester > Activated sludge | place...
TCCCGCTGACTCCCCTCGATCCGCACCCGCTTCGGCATGAGGCGACGTAATTGGTCCCTGGCCTCCCGCCCCCAGGGCTCCTGACTCAGTTCCGGGGCATCGATACATTGCATGCGGATCTGGAGCTTCCGGCGTCCGCATTCCACCCTCAGGGTATCGCCGTCACTGACGCTGTGGACCTCGCAGAGGCGGGGGCTCGCCGCGGTCGCTGGTGGAACGGGGAAGAAGAGGAGCAGGCCCAGCAGGGGGAAGTATCGCGAGCCGGAGGAGACTGAGAGCCAATTCATAAGACGCACTTGTCCGATAAAAGTGATTAAAGAAAAGAAATGATGGATATCAGGCGCTGCGCAGCCCCAGCCCCCGGACCAGCCAGATCGCCAGCAAGGGCAGCGCCAGGCCCAGGAAGGTCACGCTGATCAACAACCAGCCGAGTTCGCTGTAATCGGCCGGGGTGGTGATGAGGCCGGTGGCCGGGGCCTTGACCTCCCGGGTGACGACGAAGATGGCGTTGAGGTACTTGGTGCCGAGCTGGGCCAGGGACAGGGCCAGGTTGGTGAAGGAGGCCATGATGGCGAAATAGGTCGCCTTGAGGCTGGCTGGCGCGGAGTTGGCGATCCAGGCCAGCATGGGGATCATGGCCACCTGGCCGAGCGGCGACTCCAGGGCGGTATCGACCAGGGCGATGAAGCGGGCATCCACCAGCCCGCCGGTCAATCTGGCGGTCCATTCGTGCAGGCCGTAGTACATCCCCAGGATGGGCAGGCTCAGCAGGGTGCCGACGAGGGTGAGAAAGACCACCACATAGGAGATCGAGCGCTCCCCCATGAAGCGGCGGAAGAGGAACATGCCGAAGAGCGCGAGCCCGCTGCCGATGAGGGACAGGAGGGCGAGAAACTGTTGATCGAAGCCGAGGACGTCGATCTCCCACCAAGTCATGCCGGCACCGGCGTTGGGGGTGGCGCGGAAGACGAAGATGATGATGGCGGTGCCGAGCAGGGTACGTCTCGCCTCGGGCTCCAATGAGCGCAGCAAGCGCTGGATGAGGAAGGCGACGATGCCCAGGGAACCGGCGAAGACGATCTCCTGGCTGTAGCTGACTTCGCTCAGCCCCATCGTCAGGGTGAAGATCCCGAACACCAGACTGCCGCCGAGGATCCACCAGTTCGGGCTGGGCGGCTCGCCCTGGGGATCGAGCAAGGCCCAAGCCTCCGCCCGGGACAGCCCGCCGCGGCAGAGTTCGCTCAGGTGACGCCGTTGCAGGAGGCCGCCGAGCAAAACACCGAGCACGGAGATCAAGGGAATGGTCAGGGCCAGTTGGTAGATCTGCACATAGGCGCGCAGCTTGTCCGCCGCGGCCATACCCTCGACCCCGGTGAATTTGAGGATATTGACCAGGGACACCAAGACCCCGCCGCCGACGATGGCGACCCGCCCCAGGGTCTGCATGCTGGTGTGCATGAGACGGCGGGTCTCGGGATCGAAGGGATGGCCGCGTTCATCGACCCGGGGTACCGCCTCCACCGTCATGGCGTCGGCCACCACGTCCTGAATCACATAGCCCACCGGGGAGAGCAGCACCGCCAACACGTACCAGGCCTCCGTGGTCATGTATTGGCGCATCAGGGCCGGTTCGGCGAGCAAACCCAGCATGATCAGCAGACTGGCGCTGATCAACCCGGCGCCAAGGAGGATCAACCAGGATTTCCAACGCCACAGCAGATCCACCAGATGGCCGAGGGGCATCTTCAGCGCCCAGGGGATCCCGGCCCAGAAGCCCAGGGCGGCGAGGAAATGGGCCGAAAGCCCCAGATAGTCCTTAACGAAGAAGGTGCCGACGATACCCGTCAGTCCCGACACCCCCGCCGCCAGATAGACCATGAGCGGCGGCAGATAGGACAACCGCATCTCCCGCCCGAGTTCGAGGATGTTGCGGTCGATCCAGTGCCAGAGTCTTGCCAGTACGCTCGTCATCACCACCTCCCCAGAGCACTACGCCCGTGCATGTGGCGTAGGATATGGTGAGCGAAGCGAACCGCATCGTCCCCACCATCTTACGCGCCCGCGCATGCTACCCCAGGAAAGGAGGCGCGCCTATGCTTGGCCGGATCTGAAATCATGGGCGATGGGGACTGGAGCGCACGGGGCGGTCATGTCGATTCCTCGGCGTTCCGAAGAATAATGGGGTGCGCGGTGCGAACCACAGCCGATCCTATTCAAAATCCTAGGCGCCGGCTGGCCCGCGCGGATGCTTCCTGCGTCCGAGCGTCGGCAATCCCCAGATCAAGTCCGAGGAGGCATCTACACCAGGTATCACTCCCGGGCCGGGGCTCCGTGGCTCGATTCTTTGTTCTCTTCAGGAGAACAATTGTCTTCCCATGGGCTTATTGTTCTCTTAAGAAGAACGGAAAATGGCCATTTTCGGTCAATGCCCGGAATCGCTATGTCCGAACAGAGATTCCACTCGGTAACCGTTCACCCCCCCCTCACCCCCAACCCCGCCCCCATGGGGCCGCTCTTGCCACGCCATCCCGATCCAGAGGCGCACCGGATTGAGGTCATCGAGCATGTATCGGAAGCTTGGACCAGCCCGCCTGGCCCAGAAGGGTGGCGCCGCGGCGCGGGGCCTTTCATCTCCCAAGGAAGCCATTGAGAAAAGAAGTAAAATCCACCGGCGAGGCCGATCCCGTTGCTCCCTGGAAGCGAGTACAGCCGCGCTTCAATAGAGGTAACAAGCCATAAGGAGTGGGTAGATGAATGAGTCACGTATAAAAAATCGAGCGGACATAACAACATCCGCTTCCTGTTCCACTCCGGGGAGGGGCGTTTACGGGTTGTTTTACCAGCGCGCCTCTCTATAGGCGTTATCGATACCGCGGCACCTCTGTACCAGGCCTTGATTCGATCCGGATATGCTTGAGCTGCTCTACACCCTCCTCCAGATCCTGGTCGTGATCGGTATCCCCTTCGTCGTCAGCCATGGGGGTGAGCATCTGATCCATGCCCTGGCCCACCACGAATTTTCCGAGGTGCCGATCCTCACCACCCTGTCCCGCTTGCAGGGGCTGCTGGCCGGTGGTCTCTTGCTCTATGTCAATTTCGACAGCGGCTATTTCGACCTGCAAGGACTCTTCCTCCCCGAGGGCCACTGGAATCTGACCTGGACGCAGTTTTTGCTCGAACGTTCCAACGTCTTCAAGTACGAATGGTTCCCGGTGTTGCGACTGCTTCTCACCTTGCCGGAGGGCCAGGGTTGGACGGCGCTCCTGGCCTGGATTGTCCTCCCCCTGTTGCTGGGGGCACTGTGCCTGCGTTACTGGCCACTGCGGGAAGCCTTGCTGTCCCTGGCGACCTGCGCGGGCGTCGCCCTTTGGTCGGCCTGGCTGACCATTTATCTGGTGTGCCTGCTGTTCTGGGGCCTGTTTCTGCTCAACTTCTGGAGCCTGGCCCTGATGGCCCTGTACATCCAATATCGGCGTCATGGTCATTGACAGGGGCGGTCGGTGCCTCCCAGGGACCAGGACGAAGGCCCTAACCTATTGGCAAGGCATTGTTATTGCGGATATTTGCCCTTGCCGACCGGCTCGGTCTGCGCACTGGGAAAAGCGAGGTGATATGATTCGGTCTTTCCACCCATTGCCTAGTCCAGAGGCCTGCCCCCATGGATGATGTCCTGATCCGCGATCCTTCCCGGAGCCGTGACGCGAGCGCCCGGTATGCCGACTATGTCCGGCTCCATGGCCGACCGCGGAAACTCATCCTGGTCGAGCAGGAACAGGAACTGCTCAAAACAGGCATCGTTGAATTCGGTCTGGATCTCCAGGAGACGAACGAGGTCCTGCGCGGAACCGCCGATCTCTGCGATACGGTCCTGGAGTCTCAGGTGGAAAAGCACTTGCAGACCCACCTCACCCAGCCGACCAATGCCCGCGAGGCGCGCCGCGCCGCCAAGGGGCGACATCAGGTGGACTCGATCTCCCGCCGCCGTTTCGAGGCCGCGGTGGATTTTTACCAGACCCTGACCCGTTCGGCCCTTTCCCGCGACGAGGCGCGCAAACGGGTGAAGCTGATGGTGCAGCGTATGAGCCTGAAGGCCAAGCGCGATTGGTGGCGGCTGGGGTCGCGCAAGTGGTTCAACGCCATCCAGACCGCGGCCTGAAAGTCGTCCACGGCTCAGAAGCCTTCCGTCGAGGTAAAGAGGCCGACGCGGAGATCCTTGGCGGTATAGATCTGCCGATCGTCGACGGTCATGATCCCATCGGCGATACCTAGAACCAGTTTGCGGCTGATCACCCGTTTGATGTCGATGCGGTAAAAGACCTTGGTCGCGGTGGGGAGCACCTGCCCGGTAAAGCGCACCTCGTCGACCCCCAGCGCCCGCCCCTTTCCCGGGTGACCGGCCCAGCCGAGGTAAAAGCCCAGCAATTGCCACATGGCATCCAGACCGAGACAACCGGGCATGACCGGATCGCCAGGAAAATGGCATTGAAAAAACCAGAGCTCGGGGTCGATATCGAACTCGGCCAGCACCTCGCCCCGCCCGTAGGCTCCGCCATGGTCGACGATTTTGATAATACGATCCATCATCAGCATCTGGGGGACCGGCAATTGGGCATTGCCCGGGCCGAACAGGCGGCCCATCCCGCAGTCGATGAGTTCCTGACGGGTAAAGGATTCTTGTCGAGTCATTCTCTGGTTCTCCCAGGCGAGGGGTTGGGCCGCACCCAGCCGGGTGACCTCGCCTTGCCTATGTATTCGGTGTGTGTCCTGCCCCTGGCGCTGTGTCGGGCAGGGCGATTCGAGCCAATGAAGGAGCCCATGGCCAGGCCATGGCCCCCTTCGGGTTATGGAACAGGACCGGTATTTTCGCTATCCCAGGCGCGCTGACGCCGGCCCGAACGCTCAGGCGGTCGGCGCGATCCGTTGCCGCAGAAACTCCAGTATCCCATCCAGCGGCAGGAGACGGCTCTCGCTCTCCCGGCGGGCGCGATATTCCACCTGGCCCTGATCGAGCGCCGCCTCGCCGACGACCAGCCGATGGGGGATGCCGATGAGTTCGGCATCGGCGAACATGAAGCCGGGCCGCACCGGCCGGTCATCCAGCAGCACCTCGATACCCGCCGCCAGCAGTTGTTCGTAGAGTTGCTCGGCCACTTCCCGGGCGCGGTAGGATTTGTGGGGATTCATGGGTAGCAGCGCCACCTGGAAGGGGGCGATGGCGGCCGGCCAGATGATGCCCCGCTCGTCATGGCTTTGTTCGATGGCCGCCGCTACCACCCGGGACACGCCGATGCCGTAGCAGCCCATGGTCATGACCACCGCCCGACCCTGTTCGTCGAGCACCCCGGCGTTCATCGCCGCGCTGTATTTGCGGCCCAACTGGAAGATATGGCCCACCTCGATGCCCCGGGCCAGATGTAACCGGCCTTGTCCATCCGGGCTGGGATCCCCGGGTTGAACATTGCGGATGTCGGCGATCCGCTCGGGCTCGGGGAGATCCCGCCCCCAGTTGACGCCGCGCAGATGGCGACCCTCCTGGTTGGCGCCGCAGACGAAATCCGTTACCTGGGCGGCGCTACGATCCACGATCAGGGGGATGTCGAGCCCCCGGGGACCGATGGAACCAGCGCGACAACCTACCGCCGCCAGGATCTCCTCCTCTCCGGCCAGCCGTAGCGGCTCGGCCACCGCCTCCAGCTTGGCCGCCTTGACGGCATTGAGTTCGTGATCCCCGCGCAAGACCAAAGCCACCACCGGGGTTGCGGCCCCGCGCACCAGCAGGGTCTTGAGACAGGTTTCCGGCGGCACGGCGAGAAAACGACTGACCTGCTCGATGCTGTGTTGACCGGGGGTGTCCACCACCTCCATCGCGGTGGCTGGCGCGGGTCGCGGCTCGATGGGCGCCAGGGCCTCCGCCAGTTCGAGGTTGGCGGCGTAGTCGCTGCTGTCCGAAAAGACGATGGCGTCTTCGCCGGAAGAGGCCAGCACATGGAATTCGTGGGACTTGTTGCCGCCGATACTGCCGGTATCCGCCTGCACGGCGCGGAAATCCAGGCCGACACGGGTAAAGATGCGGGAATAGGTGGCGTACATCTCCTGGTAGGTCTCTTCCAGGGAGGCCTGATCCAGATGGAAGGAATAGGCGTCCTTCATGAGAAACTCGCGGGCGCGCATGATGCCGAAACGCGGGCGGATTTCGTCGCGGAATTTGGTCTGGATCTGATAAAAGTTGATCGGCAGTTGCTTGTAACTACGGATCTCGTTGCGGGCCAGATCGGTGATGATCTCCTCATGGGTGGGGCCGAAGCAGAAATCGCGCTCGTGGCGATCCTTGAGGCGCAGCAATTCGGGACCATACTTCTCCCAACGCCCGGATTCCTGCCAGAGTTCGGCCGGCTGCACCGCGGGCATCAGCACCTCGAGCGCCCCGGCACGGTTCATCTCCTCGCGAATGATGGCCTCCACCTTGCGCAGCACCCGCAGGCCGAGCGGCAGCCAGGTGTAGAGACCGGCGGCCAGCTTACGTATCATGCCGGCACGCAGCATGAGCCGATGGCTGATCACCTCGGCATCCGCCGGGCTGTCTTTCATGGTCTGGAGTGGAAATTGGGAGATGCGCATGGAGGTCCGACCCTTGGCCCCGAAAAGTCGGCCAATATAGAAGGCTCCTCGAAGTGGCGTCAATTGCTTTCCCGTGCTCCCAGCCCCGCGGCCTGACCCGCCTGGGCAACCGGGCCGTTGCCCTGGGTCTGCTGACCTTCGCGGCGCCGCTTCTGGGAGCTTCGCTGCCGAACGAGCGGATCGGCATCACCTCGCCCATGGCCCTGTTGGAAACGGCTGGCGACCGCTACCAGATCCAGGCGGTTGCCCACCCCGGGGTCCGCTATCTGGAAACCCGCTCCCAGCGCGAGGTTACGGTCGGCCTGGATAGGCTTGAGCATGAACGTCTTCAGGGACGTTCCTTTACCCTGTCGAGCCCGGACGATTTCGCCTATCTGGAACCTCAGGCGGCCAGCCGCGTCGGCAGCGAGCAACAGGTGGTGGGGTTCACCGCCGCCCAACAACCCCTGATCGAGGCCAGGTTGCACCTGCTGTTTCCCACCCCCTTGCAGCCCGATCGGCGCTATGTTCTGGATATCTCCCAGGCCCCGGGGCTCCAGGGGGATCCCCAGGATTGTCGCGCCCTGCCGCTGAGCTATCGTCCCGAGCGGATCAGCGGCTCCATCCAACTCGACCAGCTCGGCTATGCCCCAGGGGCGGATAAGATCGCCTTTCTCGGCCACTGGCTGGGCACGGCCGGTCCCCTGCCCATCGACAACCTCGCCTTCGAGGTGGTGACCGAGCCCGGCCAACGGCTGGTGTTCCAAGGCCGGGCCCAACTCAGGGCCGAATCCGACCCCTGGAGCGGCCATGATGTCTATACGGCGGACTTTTCGGCGCTGCGGGCGCCGGGTCGCTATCGCCTGCGGGTGGCGGGTCTGGGGCTGTCGGATGAGTTTCGTATCGCCCCGGATGTCTATGACCCGGTCTATCGCCGGGTGATGCGTCTCTTTTATCACAGTCGCAACTCCAGCCCCATCCTTGCCCCCTGGGCGGACCCTGGCTACGAGCGTCCCCAGGGCGGTGTACCGGCGGCGATGGACGGGGTGTTTCACGAGGCGGTGGGGTCGAGCCCGCTTGGCCATGGGGAGTTGGCCGGTAGTTATCGTCCGGTTTCGAGGGGCTGGTTCGATGCCGGGGATTTCGGTCAGTATGTGACCAATGCCGCCCCGGTCTGGTATCTGCTGGGCGCGGCCATGGATCTGGCGCCGCAACGCTTCGGCGATGGCGATCTGAACATCCCCGAGAGCGGCAACGGTATTCCCGATCTGCTCGACGAATTGGAATGGGGCCTGGATTGGCTGCTCGCCATGCAGGATCAAGCGGATGGCGGGGTCTATTGGCGTCTGGCCAGCGCCACCTGGGACGATGTCCCGCCCCATCGCATCGGGCAGCCCCGCCTGATCGCCGAGAAAACCACCCCGGCCACCGCCGCTTTTGTCGCCGCCGGGGCTATTCATGCCCGTTTGCTGCGACCATGGCGTCCCGAGCGCGCCGCCCAGGTGCTCCAGGCGGCCAGGGCGGCCTGGGAGTTTCTGGATCGCCATCCCCAATGGCCGCAAGAGGGCCAGACCTACCACAACCCCAAGGGGATCCGCGCTGGCGAGTATCCCGACCCTTCGGCCCTGGACGCCAGGCTTTGGGCGGCGGCGGAACTCTACCGCACCACCGGGGAGAGCCGCTATCGCACCGCCTATGAAGAACTGGCCGCAAAGGTCAAGGTGGACCCGACGGGGAATGTCTCTTTCAAGGACCAGGGCCTGGCCGCCTACTGGGCCTATCTGATGGCGCCCTGGCCGGATCGGGAGCCGTCGCTGGTCGCCCAGGCGCGCTCGGCCTTTCTCGCCGGGGCCGATTGGCGCGTACGCCGGATCCAGGAGCATCCCTTCCTGGCCCCCGTTCACCCTTTTATCGGCTGGGTCGGCTGGGGCTCCTTCGCCCATTCCAGCCGCGCCACCTTGCCGTTATTGCAAGCCTTTTCCCTCAGCGGCGAGCCCGCCTACCTGAAAGCGGCCTGGCAGAGCGTCCATCCACAGTTGGGGGCCAATCCCCAGGGGCTGTGTTATATCACCGGGCTGGGTGCCCGTTCACCCCGCTATCCCCTATCCAAACTGTCCCAGATGGACTCGGTCGAGGCGCCCCTGGGCGGGATTCCCGTGCATGGCCCGCATTTCCACCTGCCGGCGCTCTGGGGGGCGATGCGGGCCGTGAACGACGGCTATTACCCCCCGGAACGTCCGAGCGCTTCCCAACCCAAAACCGCGGCGGATTTTCTCCACGCCTATCCGGTATTGCGGCGCTATACCGATGCCGACCTCATCCCCCCCATGTCCGAGCCCACCATCGTCGAATACGCCTATACCGCCATGGCCTTGGCCCTGCTCGACGAAGGGCGTACCGGCTTGGCCTGGCCTGCCGGTGAGACCGGGTCGAAAGGGGGAGGCGCTCGGGAGTAGCGCCGCCGATTATCTGGAACTACCGGGCCCAAGGCAGGATCACCCTCATCACTAAGAAATATTCGTTATCTTTATCATTTAGTTATGTCTTCATCTCGCGATGACGGCGCCGAGTTGGGCCAGGCTGGCCGGATCATCGAACTCGCGTCCGCCGAGGGCGCGTAGGATGATAGATCCATCGCGATCAATGACATAAGTGCTTGGCAGCCCACCGACCCGCCAGCTCGTCATGGCCTTGGCGTCCTGGTCCAGGAGCACGGGGATGGCCGGCGTGCCGGTAAAGGCGAAGATGGTGTCGACATCCTCGCCCACGTTAACGGCGATCACCTGCAAGTCTTTAGGTGGGAAGTGTTTCTGCAGACGTTCCAGTGAGGGAAACTCGCGACGACAGGGTGGGCACCAGGTGGCCCAGAAATTGACCACCACCACCCGCCCGCGTAGCTCGGCGAGATTCCAGGCTTTGTCATCCATGTCGGGCAAAACGAGGGCCGGTGCCGGACGCCTCTCGCTCAAGGGGGTAAAACCGCTGCCTTGGGCCATGACCAAGGTCGATAGCCAGGCGACCAGCCACAGGAGGCCGATTTCAATCCAGCGGCGCGCAGAACAGGGAGTCGATGGGGAGTTCAAGGGTTTGTTCTCCAAGGTCGATACGGGCCAGGATACGCAAGGGACCCGCCGGGCGCTCCAGCAGACTGGCCATGCCCATGATCCAGTCGCCACGGGCGAACTCCTGTTCAGCTGGAAACTGCGCCCAACGGAAGGCGATGCGGGGCGAGGCGCCGAGGCCCCGCCGCTCCCATTCCCGGTCCCAGTCGCTCGGTAGCACAAAGCGCCGGACGCGCCCCTCGGCTTCGACGCTCCAGTTCGCCAGTCGATAGCGCAGCAACGGTTGCTCGCGATTCTCCAGGCTGAAGGAAAAACCGCAGGCCCGGGCGTAAGGCTCGATCTCCGCCGTGGTGAAGCCCCGGGCCAGGTAGAAGGCGGTTTTCTGCTCCGCGGACAAAGGCGTGACCTTGAGCACCAGGCCATGGGCCTCGACGCTCAGAGGCGCCGGGGGCTCGTCCGCTTGTCCGGCGGCTGGCATCAGGAGCCAGCTAAAGAGTCCAGCCAGGAGGAAAGCCCTCGGGCGCTTCGGCCATCCGGCAGGAGTGTTCTCCATGGGAGAACAATAGCAGGATAATATAGTCATTAGTTCTGAATATGAGAACGAAGTTCGGCTCCAACAGCCCCAGGCCCGGAGACGTTTTCTACTGGGGGCCAAGGTTTCCACCCTGGCGTCTTGGACCAGCGGCACGAAGGGAGCGGATCTAGGCCAGATCATCCGTGGTGATCGGGCTCAGTCTGGCCGAGCTGGGCCAATCGATCTTGCACCTGCGATAGCTCGGCTTCGGCTACCCCCCTTTCCCTGGCATAGCGAAGGATCCTTTCCTTGGTCGCCCGCATCACTATACCCGATCCTTTCCAGCCCAGGACGTCATCGAGGATGAGACAACCGCAGTGGGGACATCTGAACACCGCGATGCTGTTGTTGATTTGGAGAACCTCGTTCTCCCGTCGCAGCGAGACATTCAGCGGGTCCTCACAGTCATGGCATCCAGGGATATCATCATTTGTCATGCCCGTTATCTCCTGGCAAGTAGCCCGGATGAAATGAAATGGAATCCGGGATCTGTTGGTTTGAGGCTTCTTTCTTCCCGAATGCCGCCTGGCTCCATCCGGGCGACTTGCTGATTGAATTCAATCATGTATGGCGGCCCGCAGCCGGATGAGATCCCCATCCAGGGCCGGCTGGCCGTGTCACCACTGATAGTCCGGGGATTGATGACCGGCGCCGAGACGGACATTGCTCAGGTGTCCGGTCATCGCCTTCAGCTCGGATTCTACCGCCGCATAGCGCCGATAGAGGGAGCAACGCCCGCCTGGAGGCTGCTTGGAGACGAGGATGATCGAGGTGGCCATGGCGCGACCCGGGTTCAAAACACCAGCACCCGATCCGCCGCCAGGGTGTGCTCGGCCAGCTCATCCAGGGTGCTACGCCGAGCACCGGTCACCAGTTCCTCGTCGCGCAGACCCCGTGCGTCCAGGCAGGAACCACAGAGCAACACCTCGCCGTTGCGCAGCACGGATTTCAGCATCAACTCCAGGTTGTAATAGCCCTGGGGCACCTTTTGCCCGGCCTTGGCGCAGCTCACCGCATCGGCCAACAGGAACAGCGTTACCGCCACCCCTTTCCCCGCCAGGGCCTTGGCCAGGCGTAGGGCGTTGTAACTGCGCTCGCTGCCATAGGGGGGATCGTTGAGGATCAGCAGAATCTTCATGGGTTTTTACTCCGGCTTGGGATGGGTCTCGGCAATCGGCCAACCCTGGCTGTGCCAAGCGGTCATGCCGCCGCGCACCACATGCACCTCGGCGAAACCGGCCTCGGCGAGGAGCCGGGCGGCCTGGGCGGAGCGGCGGTCGGTGCGGCAGATCAGGGCGATGGGTCGTTCCAGGTAAGGCTCCAGCTCATCGAGCCGGTGTGGCAGTTCTTCCAACGGCAGATTGCGGGCGGCGGCGAGATGGCCCTGTTCGCCGACGAAATCGGCGGCGGCACGCACGTCCAGCACCAGCAGGTCCTCAGCCGCTTCCAGTCGCTCCTTCAGCTTCTCCACCTCCAGCAGGGGCCGTTGCCGCAGTTTCCTCACCAGTCGGGGCAGGAAGACGACAGCGGCGACCAGGGCGAGCGCCAGCAAGGCCTTCTGGACCAGTCCTTCGCCCCCGGCGAACGCCTCTCGCCCGGCGTAGCCGAGATAGCTGAAGGCCAAGGCGCCGGGGAGCATGAAGATCCAGGTGGCGACCAGATAAGGCAGGAAACCGATGCGGGTCAGCCCCAGGGCGTAGTTCAGCAGGTTGAAGGGAAACAGCGGCACCAGTCGCGTAAAGGCGACGAAGTGCCAGCCCTCCGCCGCCACCCCGTCCACCAGCCGCTTGAAGCGTCCGCCGGCGCGCCGCTCCACCCAGTCGGCACCGAGATGACGGGCGACGAGGAAAGAGAGCGCCGCCCCGACGGTCGCTCCGGTCAGGTTCCACAGCGTTCCCCAGACAGGTCCGAACAGGGCGCCGCCGGCCAGGGTCAGCACCGAACCCGGTAGGAACACCAGGGTGGCGAGGGCGTAGATGACCATGAACACCAGGGGTCCCAGGGCGCCGGCGCCCGTCACCCACTCGGCCAGGGCCGCGGGATCGAGCCGGTGGCGAAACATCAGCGCCAGACCGATGGCGGCCAGCAAGATACATCCCAAAACCCAACGCCGGGCGGTCTTATTCATCGCTCCTCTCCGGTCGGCCCCACTGGCGACGATTGATGGCGTAATCAGTCACCTGGCCGTGAAAGGGCAACAGCAACATACCGGGGAGACGATCCACCTGGCGCGGGTCGTCAAAGCGATGGATGCCGATGGTCATGCCCTGGTGACCGCCCCGGGGCTGGTCGCGGTAGGTGCCGAACAGCCGATCCCACCAGGGCAGGTTGAAGCCGAAATTGGAGTTGGTCTCGTCGTCCTCCACCGAATGGTGCACCCGGTGCATGTCCGGGGTGACCAGAACCAGCCGGAGCGCCCGATCCAAGCCGAGGGGCAGTCGCGCATTGGCGTGATTGAACATGGCGGTGGCGTTGAGCACTACCTCGAAGATCACCACCGCCAGCGTCGGCGGCCCCAGCAAGAGCACGGTGGCGAACTTGATCAGCATGGAGAGGATGATCTCGATGGGGTGAAAGCGGGCGCCGGTGGTGAGGTCATAGTCGAGATCGGCGTGATGCACCCGATGCAGCCGCCACAGCAGCGGGATGGCGTGGACCATGACATGCTGTAGCCAGATGACGAAGTCCAGGATCACCACCGAGGCGAGCACCGCCAGCCAGAAGGGCGTCTCCACCGCATTGAACAGCCCCCAGCCCCGGGCGGTGGCGAAAGTGGCTACGCCGACCGCCGCCGCCGGGAACAAGAGGCGCAGCACCAGGGTATTGAGCACGACGAGGCCGAGATTGGCGCCCCAGCGCGCCGCTTTCGGCAGTCGCAAGGGACGCCTGGGCGCGACCAGCTCCCAGAGCGCCATGAGAATGAAGATACCGAAAAAGCAGCCGAGACGGATAACCGCCTCATGGGCGGTGATGAATTGCTGCATGAGGGGAGCCTCCTGTCGGGCCAAGGCCGGGGCGCGATACTGATGAGCTACATGCCAAACAATCAACTGTATGGTTGAATGATGGTCAAGAGCAACCCCCATGTCAAGATCCCCGTGTAGAGAGATGCGCGCCGTCAGGCTGCCGCACTCCGGCGCCAAGACCCTTTCCGGATACATTTTCGGCTTCCGGGTGGTCGGTCGACCGCGGATCCGCTGTTGAGAGTACGGACCTATCAGGAATAGGCATCAGCTTTGGGTCGTTCCGGGCATGGACCAAAAATGGCTATTCTTCGTTCTTTTTTGGAGAACGATGGATCACCATGGCAAGGAATTGTTCTCTTTTAGAGAACAAAAAATCGGGCAAAAACGCCCAGGCCCGGGAAGATTGAGAAGCGGAGAGATCAGTCGCGACGGCTTGCTAGTCTCGCGGTAGACCTCATGGTTTATCGATCGGACACCGTTGTTGGGTGTCCGAGGTGAATCTATTGGACTCTAGAGGGCCAACCTACGACTCCGTGCGGTTCGGAATCGCTCTCACCTCGCCTTGGCAGCGGGGTCCGCCACATAGCCGATGATGGGTCCGGTATGAAAGGCCAAGCCCTCCAGACGGCCTTCACGCAGTTGCCGGAAGCGATCGGCGAAGGTAAAAATCCGGTAATTGAAATACTTGTAGGCCGTATGGCCGAACATCCATTGGTTGAAGGCGAGCACGGAGTGGCGCGGTGGATGGTCCGAGGGGCGTGGTTCGCCCTCGATGGGACCGGTTCCGATCCGCTGGATCAGGAGGCCATAAGAACAGAGGCTGATGCTGGCGCCCAGGATCGCCGCCAGTGCGGCCCAGCGAGTCCAGGCCAAGAGGCGCGGGGAGGCCAGCATGAGGGTGATCGCCAGCAAGGGAAGCAGCAGCCGTCCACCGGGATGGATGAGTCCCCCCAGGTTATAGGGCGCCAGCAGATAGACCAGGATCAACACCAGCCCTGAATACCTGAGTACCGGAACAGGCCATGGGGGCTCCTGACTTCCTGAAGGCCCCCGGGTCTGGGGCGGTCCAAGGAACACGACCAGGGTCAAGGTTGCCAGGATGAGCAGCGTCAGCGCGTTGCTGGCCGCCCCGGTCCAATAGAGCCAGGGTTGGCCCTCCAGCAGGCTGGTTCCGTCGGGCAGGATGAGATTTCTGAAACCGCCCAGCACCAAGGGCGAGGCGAGTTTGAACAGGATCGCCTCGGTGAGGTTTTCGATCCGTGCGTCGACGAACTGGGCCTCGACCCCCGCCAGGCGCTGACCGATGAGATACGCCAGGCTCAGGGCGACGGAGGGGAGGAGCGCCGCCGTCACCCGCTCCCGCGCTTCCCGGGAATGGAGCGCCCAGAGACCCATCAACAGCCCCCAGGCCAGAAACACCATGGCATGGGCGAAAAAGATGGCGAGGCCGAAAAGCCCGAGCCAGAGCGCCGATCTCTCCTGTCTCATCCAGGCGAGAAAGGCGAACCACAGCAGCAGGCCCAATTGGTAACCGATGAAGCCGTACCAGAAAAAGCTCGCCAGGGCGGCGACCGCCACCAGCAGGGCGAACAGGGATCGGGACTGGTCCCTGGGGAGGTGACGGCGGACAAAGGCGCGCAGCACCAGCCACCAACCGAGCAGCAAGAGCGCGAGAAACAGCCTGCCGGCCGTTATGGGTTCGAACAACAGACAGAGCAGGGCGAGGGCAAGGGGCGCCAGACTGTTGGGAACCGGATAGGGGGCGAGGATGAAGCGACTCACCCGCTCCGGCTCGACCAGCTTCATGGCCAGGATGAATCCCTGATAGAGCCACTCGGCGAAATCCTGTAGGTAGGGTGAGGGCGCCAGGAGCAAGAGGATGGCCATGGCCGGGAGCAGGAGGTTTCCCAGCCAGCCGAGCAGGCGATCGAGCATGGAAGGCATGAAGATGGAGGTGGAAAAGCGACTGTACCGGAGCGGCCAGTGGATTCCGGCCAGGAAGATCCTCCGTCGTCCCGCTCAGGCCATCAGCCGATACAGCAGATAGATGATAAGAAAGCTGCCCACGGCGGCGAGCAGCAGACTCAGGCTGAGACTGGTCGCCGCGGCCTGGTAGCTCTTGAGGTCATCGGCCTCGATCGCCTTGGCGTTGGAGCGAAAGCGGAGGGTCGCGGCGACGACGATGCCGATCCCCACCAGCAGCAACACCAGGCCGGTCATCTGGGCGAAGGAGGAGGGACCGATGGCGGCCTGTCCGGAGTTGATCCGGTGCCATTCGATCATGAAGAGATCGAAGCGCTCGATGACGAAACCGAAGCCCATGATGGCGATGGCGGTGCGGATCCAAGCCAGATAGGTGCGTTCGTTGGCGGCGTGATCCGTGTAACGGCTGATCACTTGTTCTTCCCCGAAAGGGCGCGATTATAACGGCTGTCGCCTGGGCACGAAGAGAAAGTCCCCCGACTCGTGCCCGGCGAACTTGATCGGGGCGTACTCGGGCACCTGCTCGACCTGATACTTGTTGGCGTCGAAGGCCACCCGGGCGGCGACCTCGCGGAAGATGCGCTGGCCCTCGGCCACGTCGCCGATATCCTCCAGCACCCCGATCAACGCCTTGGCGAACACTGAGTGGGCGCCGCCGCCGCCATCGAGCACCGGCGCCAGGCCACCCGAGGTCAGCACCGTCCGCGAACGCATCTTGGCGATGGTCTTCAACCAGTGGGTCCGGGTCTCCCGGGACTGCCCGGCTTCGAGGTTGGCCAGCGAGGAGCGGGTCAGGGCGCCGGAGTAACAGGAATCCGAGATCACCAGCACATGGCGGGCGGACATGGCGTTCAGGACATCCGTGATGGCAACGGTGGAGATCCAGTTCGCCGTGCTGTCCGCCTCCGCGTCCAGGGGCAGCCAGTGTCCGCGCAGGTTGGCGCGGTCGAGCTCGCCGTGACCGGCGTAGAAGATCAGCAGATTGTCGTTTTCGGTCAATTCCTTACGCAGCCGGTTGAGTTCCGAGAGGATCTGATAGCGGTTGGCGTCCAGCAGCAGGCTGGTCTTGAAGCCGAACTTCTTCTCCAACAGGCGACCTATGACCTGGGCGTCGTACTTGGCGGTTTCCAGGCGCGGCAGGCTGGGATAATTCTGGTTGCCGATCACCAGGGCATAGTATTTCCCCACCTCGACCCCTTCCAGGCTATCCGTCTCCTTCGCCACCACCTTGGTCGCGCCCTTCTCGCTCACCAGCTTGAAGGCCAGACTGGCCTGACGGCCCTGCTTGTCCACGGCGAGAATATTCACCGGCGTCGTTTCCCCGGCGAGGCGGATATCGGTCTGGAACAGCCCCTTGTCATCCGCCAGGGCGGTGGCGCCGTTGATGGTCAGGGCGAAGAGTCCGGCCGGCGAGGCCACCTGGCCGATGATGGTACGGGTGCCTTCATTGGCTTTCACCGGGATGGAAGACTCGCCGCGCACCACCACGAGGGGCGGATCGATGAGCTGGATACTGGGTGGGGCCAGGGGGATATCCGCGCCCGCCGCCCGGGACGTCTCCGGCGCCTTGGTCTGTTTCTGCAATTCGTTGAGTCGCGTCTGCCACTGGCTGGACTCTTCCCGTAACTGAGCCACCTTGTGTTCGTTGTCCGCCAACGCCTTTTCCCGCTCCGCCAGACGGGCTTCGAGCTGCTGGATACGTTGGGCCTGGGCCGGGTCCGGCGTGGGCTTGGCGGCCGCCTGGGCCCTGGTCTGCTCCAACTCGGTGACCTTGGCGGTCATTTGCGTCTGCAACCGCTGCATTTCCGCCTTGGCCTGGGTCAGTTGCCCCTGGAGTTCCGTCACCTGTGGTTGTTTGGCGGCCTCGGCGGCGCCGACCTGGGCCTCCAGACGGGCGGTTTTCTGGCGTAACTGTTCGGCGGTCTGGCGCTGCTCGGCCAGGGCCTGTTCCTGACGCTTCGTCTGTGCCTCCAATTCGGCGATGCGCTGGGTGGAGGGCGGCTGGCTCTGGGCACGCTGCAACTCGGCCCGCAGTTGTTGGAGTTCGGCGTCGCTCTTGGTCGACAACTGCTGGGTACGGGTCAGTTCTTGCTTGGTGCGTTCGAGTTGGGCCTGAGCCTGGGCCAAATGTTCCTTGATCGAGGTCCCTTCGCTTTGTAGGGATTCGAGCCTGGCCCCCTGGTGTTTCGACTGCTCTTCGAGCTGGCGGATCTGTTCCTGTTTCTGGGTCAGCTCCCGGTTCTGGCGCTCCACATCGGCGCGCATCTGCTCCACCTTCTGTTGCTCGGCGGGGGAGAGCCCGCTGGTCGGGCGTTGCTCCAGTTCCTGCCGCAGGCGCTCGCGGTCCCTTTGGAGGGTGGATTCTTTTTGGTTGAACTCCTGACGCGCCCGGCTGAGTTCGGAACTTCTGGCCTGGAGGCTGCGCCGCAGGGCTTCCTGCTTCTGACGCGAACTTTCCAGCTCCGATCCCTTGGCTTGCAGGTTCCGCCGCAGGGATTCCTGTTCCCGTCGCGAGCTGTCCAGTTCCGAGCCCTTGGCCTGGAGATCACGCCGCAGCGCCTCGGTCTCGCGACGGCTCTGTTCCAGCTCGGACCGGTCGATGACTATCGCCTCGGGAAGCTGGGAAGCTTGGCGATAGAGTTCCAGGGCGCGATTGAGATCGATATTCACCCCGCGACCCTTCTCGTAGAGAAAGGCCAGATTGATCTGGGCGCGATTGAACCCCTGTTCGGCCGAGCGTTTGTACCAGAGCGCCGCCGATTCGTAATCCGGTGCCACCCCGAGCCCTTTCTCATAGATCTCGCCGACCTTGTTCTGGGCGTCCGCATCGCCCTGCTGGGCCAGGGGCAGCCAAACATTGAGGGCGCTGCTGTAATTCGCCCGATCGTAAGCGACATACTCGCCGCCGCGGATCTCGCAGTCCTGGGCCGAGGTCTGGATGGCGCGGCGGGCGGCCAGATAGGTGACCCGGCTCCCCAGGCGGCGGACCTGACTGGGCAAGAGACAATCGACGATGAGCAGATCATTGGCGGCGGAAGCCGACCCCGCGGGAATGAGGTCGGGACGTGTCCCGCCCTGTTCGACGCAGGCCAGTGTCACCAAGGCTGAGACGGCTGTTGCCGCCAGGAGTTTGCTGAAAGATTTCATGCGCTGCTGTCGTGATCTCAAGAAAAGAAAATGATGCCGGCCGGATCAGGCGCCTCGGCTCCATCCGCCAGGCCTTCCAGTATGAGTGGCGGGCTTCGGCCCTGAGCCGGCACCATACAACACGAGATATTTCTTATCTACATCACGCGATCTAATGAAAATGCTTATGGACCGCTCAACTTCAGCCCCCGGCCCGGGGGCGCTTCGACATCGAAAAGGAATCGCGGGAGGTCGCCACCACCGCCTTCGCCCCGGATGGATGCGGAAGTGTAGTCCCCTGGTCGGTCACCGGCCTCCCGCCCGCGACGGGGTTCAGGCCGCCACCCTGTTGTCCTCACGCCAGTTGCGCACCATGGCGGCATAGCCCTCGGCCGGCTCGCGCTGGCCGATCAACAGCTCCCGCAGATCATCCGCATCCGCATGGCGATAGTGCTGGTGTTCGGTGCAGAAGAGGATGTACTGGCTTTCCGAGGGCACCGATTCGCCGCGCACGATATCGTGCAGATGACTGGCGCAGGTCGCGCCTTCATGAAAGTGGGCGGTGCTACAGGTACAGAACTCCTCCGGCCCCCCCGTCCGATAGGCGGCGGCGCTTTCCGCGCTGGTGATCATGGAAATCGCGCCCTCGGCCCCCCAGATCCTGGTTTCCCGCACATCCCCGGGCTCCAGATGCAGGCCGGTCAAAGGATCCAGCGGGCCGGTGGGAACCGTCCAGTCCGTTTCCGCCAGGAATTGGTGCAGTGCCTCTGTACGCTCATGGTCCAACATCTTCTTGATCTCCTCGGCTCTACCTCAGCGGACCTCCAGCTCCACCCCCGGACATCCCGGCTGCCGTAGCGGACGGATCCAGGATCCCCGGAAGCGGGCTGACCCTCTCATACATAAGCATAGAACCTGGGGCGCCAGGCTGAGGCCCATCAGGTCAGGGAATGAGTCGACGACTGAGCGGCCTCTTCCAGGTAGGTGGCGGCCAGTTTCACATAGTTCTCGGCGACATATTCGAGATAGGTCAATTCCTGTTCGGTCAGGGCGCGCACCCTTTTCACCGGGGTTCCCATCCAGAGTTGGCCGCCTTCCAGCACCTTGCCGCCTGGCACCAGACTACCGGCGCCGAGGATGATGCGGGGCTCCAGCACGGCGCCGTCGAGGATGGTGGCGGACATCCCGATCAGGCAGGAATCCCCGATGGTGCAACCGTGCAGCATCACCTTGTGGCCGATGGTCACCCCGGCGCCGATGCGTAGCGGAAAACCATCCGGGTTGAATCGGCTGGCGTGGGTGACATGGAGCACGCTGCCGTCCTGGACATTGGTATGGGCGCCGATGCGGATGTGGTGGATGTCGCCCCGCACCACGGTGGTGGGCCAGATCGAGGCACCCGCTCCGATCTCCACGTCGCCGATGACGACCGCGGTGGGATCGATCCACACCCCTTCGGCCACTCGCGGCCAGAGACCCTTGAACGGGCGCAGGCTTTCCGACTTCATCTTCCCTCCTCGAAGTGGGTGATATACTTGGTGAAATTGGTCAAGTGTAGCCGAGGCCGCCGATGTCGTTGAGTAGTGTTTTGATTCTTGGTCTGATCCTCGCCGGCCTGGTGTACGGCGTCATCATCTACAACGGTTTGGTCGGCCTCAAACACGGCGTGGCCAAGGCCTGGGCCAACATCGACGTGCTGCTCAAGCAGCGTCATGACGAACTGCCCAAACTGGTGGAGACCTGCAAGCAATACATGGCCTACGAACAGGCCACCCTGGAACAGGTCATGCGCGCCCGGGCGGCGGTGGCCCAGGCCAGGGAGCAGGGCGACATCGCCCAGGTCGGGGCGGCGGAGACCGAATTGCGACTCGGGCTGGGGCAACTCTTCGCCGTCGCCGAGGCCTACCCTGACCTCAAGGCCAACCAAACCTTCCAGCACCTCCAGGGGCGTATCACCGATCTGGAAAACAGCATCGCCGACCGCCGCGAGTTCTATAACGAAAGCGTCAACAACAACAATGTCCGCATCGAGCAATTCCCCGATCTCTTGATCGCCCGCCTGTTTCAGTTCACAGCGGCGGAATTGCTGGAATTCGGCGAGGAAGACCGCCGGGACGTCGACGTCAAGGCGTTGTTTTCTTCTGATTAGTAAAGTGGACGAGAAATTGGAGTCTCCACCGATAACCCAGAATCTGGAGAACCCTTTTGGAGCCGGGAACCGATGAGGCAACTCTCCCTCTTTACCCAAGGCGTTGCGTCCATCAAAGCCGTCAATATCGCCTCGGTCCCTCATCGGAGCCCCTTTCGTTACCCGGGCGGAAAAACCTGGTTCGTACCTCGTCTTCGCGAGTGGCTTCATAGCCAGCCTCAACAACCCGCTGTGTTGATCGAGCCCTTCGTCGGCGGTGGTATCATTTCGCTTACAGCCGTTTTTGAGAATCTGGTCAAGACAGCGTTGATGGTTGAACTCGACGATGAGGTCGCAGCGGTATGGCAGACTCTCGTCAACGGAGACGCAGAATGGCTGGCGGACAGAATTCTATCCTTCCGGATGTCCAAGGACGCTCTTATTGATGAGATAGGGAAACAAAGTGATTCGGAAAAAGAAAAGGCATTCCAGACGATCATCAAGAACCGGACTTTCCATGGTGGAATCCTTGCGGCTGGATCGGGATTGATAAAAAACGGCGAAGCGGGAAAGGGTGTGCTTTCACGCTGGTATCCCACAACCCTGGCAAAACGAATTCGTGATATACACCTGATAAGACAGAGACTCCATTTCGAACAGGCTGATGGGTTCGACATCCTTCACCGTCGCAAGGACGATGAACAAGCCGTGTTTTTTATTGACCCTCCGTACACTGTCGGCGGAAAAAAAGCAGGCAGTCGTCTCTATACTCATTACCAACTGGATCATAATAGTCTTTTTGAAACCTGCGCTCAGCTCAAAGGTGACTTCATTATGACCTATGATAATGCCCATGAAGTGAGAGAACTGGCGCGCCGGTATAATCTGGCGGCAAAACCCATTCCGATGAAAAGCACTCATCATGCCGAGATGACCGAGTTGGTCATCGGACGGGATCTGGATTGGATGTCGGATATCGATCGAGTCTTGGAACCACGGCAGGAATATAAGGTCGGTGGCTTGGAATCATGAGCCTTCCTTCGTCTTCCACATATACGAATATCATAACCCGTGGGATGCGGTGAGGTACGAACCGCGTCAATCGCAAAAGGATGTCTCCATCGATGCGGTTCCCTGTGCCCACCGCATCGCGAAAGCCTTTCGCTCTCCTTGATTTCGCGCCTCTGGGTATTCATTCGATCCCCCCATGACCGATCCCACCCTCATCTCCCACGCCGAACTTTGGCTGTGGACATTCGGACTCGCTCTGGCCGCTGGGGCCGCCTTCTATTTCGGCTTCCGTTTGCTGCGTCGCGCCCGGCTCATCGAGGACACCCCGAGCTCCATGATCCGTTCCGCCCACCAGGGCTATGTGGAACTCCAGGGTTGGGCCGAGCCGCTGAATGATCAGCCCCTGAACGCCCCCCTGAGCGGGCGGCCCTGCTGCTGGTTCAGCTTTGCCGTCCACCGCCGCCGGGGTAAGGATTGGAGTCTGGTGGAGCAGGGTCGCAGTCGCACGCCCTTCCTACTGCGGGACGGCAGCGGATTCTGTCTGGTCGATCCCCAGGGCGCCGAGGTGACCACCCAGAAGCGTCGCACCTGGTATGGCCATCAACCACGTCCGCGTCCCGCTTCGGCTACCGCGGCCGCTACGCCGCCCTGGTTGGAGTTGTTCACCCGGGTCATGCATCAGGGTGAATATCGCTACCGCGAGGAGATCATCGACCCGGGCCGACCCCTCTATGCCCTGGGCGAGTTCCGCTCCCGCGATGCCCTGGATCAGATCGCCGTGCGCGAGCGGCTGACGCGGGAACTGTTGCGGGAATGGAAGCGGGATAGCGCCGGGCTGCTGGCCCGCTTCGACCTGGATGGCGACGGGCGGATCGACGCTGGGGAATGGGAGCAGGCGGTGGCCTCCGCCCGCGAGACGGCGGCCAAGCGACAACCGCTCCTGACCCAAGGCGAGATTCCGCTCTCGCTCCGCCGCCCCGAGCAGGGGGCCCGACCCTATATCCTCTCCACCAAGGATCAAGCCGAACTGGCCCGTCATCTGCGTATCTGGGCCGGGCTGGCCTTGGTCGGTTTCTTCCTCGCCGCGGCGGCGGCCACCTCCTTGTTGTCGCGGTTGTAGGCGTCTTGGGGTCGAGCACCGGCTCGGGGTGAGGACGTCCAACCCAGGGCCTCCGGGCACGGGTCGAAATGGCTCGATATTTGTTCTCGAAACAAGAACAATTGCTCTCCATGGCAACGATTGTTCTCTTGAAGAGAACGAAAAACCGATCCCGGGGCCGCTGGCCCGGCGCTCCCTGAGCGCAATCAGCGGTGGATTTGTCCGCGCAGGGAGGCCTGGCGCGGCAGGTTCACACGATCTTCACTTCGCCGCTGCGCAGGTCGTACACCGCCGGCACCACCTTGACCTGACCGGCGGTGACCAAGGGCGCAATCGTCGGCATGGCCGAGGCGACCCGGTCGACACCATAGCGGGCATTCTCCTCGACGGAGGCCTGCAGCAGATCAGTAGGTTTGTTCCGGCGCACCCGCACCACGCTGGGCAGGAGTTCGGTGACCAAATTTTGCAGGGCGCCGGTGGGTGTTACACCCTTTTCGATCTCCCGCACCGCGGCGTCGATGGCCCCGCATCCGGAATGGCCCATCACCATCACCAAACGCACTTTCAACACCTGGACGGCATATTCCGCGCTGGCGATGACCGAGGGGCTGACGACATTACCGGCCAGGCGCATCACGAAAAGGTCGCCAGGCGGGGCATCGAAAATGATTTCAGGGACTACCCGGGAGTCGGAGCAGGCGATGATCACGCTGTGGGGATCCTGTCCGGCGGTAAATTGGGACATGCGATTCTTCAAGGCATTATCGGCGGTGTAGTCGCCCTTCATGTGGCGGGCATTGCCCTCCATGAGTTTGGCGAGGGCGATGTCCGCGGGTGTTTCGGTGATCGTCCCATTGGCGGCCTGGCTCGAAGGGATGGCCAAGTGGCCCATCAGGGGAGACAAAGCGAGAGAAGAAAGGAAGTGACGACGACTTAGCATGAGGGGCTCCAGTGGCAAGTGGTAGGAAAACTTGGTGGCACCGCCCCTCGGGTCGACCCCGGTGGGAGAAGGCGGCTACTGATAATGATTATTATTGCCGCATCTTGAGCGAAAACAAATCTGGCCCGCGATACTCTTTCCCCCGGGCTGCCGGTGGCCTGTTCCGGCTCCCAAGACCTGACGCCGGGCGTAGTAGAATACTTTCCGATTCCCGCCCAGCAGGAGAAGGCGCTTTCCCATGCCCAGCATCTATGATCTCAAGCCCGCGTTTCAGAACCTGTTGCGGCCGCTCTGTGTCGCCCTGGCGCAGGCCGGCTGGACCGCCAATCAGGTGACCCTGGGGGCCATGGGGCTCTCGCTGCTCGCCGGGGCGGCCATCGCCCTCTGGCCGCAAAGCCCCTGGCCGCTGCTCTTGCTGCCGCTGGTGCTGCTGGCGCGGATGGCACTGAATGCCCTGGACGGCATGCTGGCCAGGGAGTATCGGATGCAATCCGCCCTGGGGGCCTTTCTCAACGAGTTGGGGGATGTGATCGCGGATGTCGGGCTCTATCTGCCTTTTGCCTTCATCCCGGGGATGGATCCCCAGCCCTTGGTGGCGCTGCTCCTGCTGGGGATCCTGACGGAGATGAGCGGGGTGGTGGCGGTGCAGGTGGGGGCGAGCCGGCGTTATGACGGCCCCTTCGGCAAGAGCGATCGCGCCTTTCTCTTCGGCCTGCTGGGGCTGTTGCTGGGTCTGGGGTTCCCGGCGGGGGGCTGGACCAGTTTCGTCCT
>Ga0268298_10001812_pt1 | contig 24254 bp, 16 predicted proteins | sample WWTPWeurt_MetaG_FD_194462 | JGI IMG/M metagenome (GOLD analysis project Ga0268298, IMG submission 194462) | Activated sludge microbial communities from WWTP in Nijmegen, Gelderland, Netherland - WWTP Weurt | ecosystem: Engineered > WWTP > Aerobic digester > Activated sludge | place...
GGCCCGGCCACCGTGGACGTCAATGGCGACGGCGCGGTCAACAGCAGCGACCAGGACGAGCGGCAGAACTTCGCCAATTGGTACAGCTATTACAGCAAGCGCATCAACATGATGAAATCCGCATCCGGACGCGCCTTTGTCGGCATGACGGATTCCAAGCGGATCGGTTTCGTCACCATCAATCCGGGCAGCCCCGTTTCAACGCAGAAGTTCAGGCCGATCGCCGATTTCGACACCGCGACCAAGGAGGACTGGTTCAACACCCTGTATGCGACGACCACCGGCAGCAGCACGCCCTTGCGCCAGGCCCTGTCGCGCGCCGGCCGCTATTACGCGGGCAAGCTCGACGGCATCAATACCGGCATGTTCGGCGATCCGGTGCAGTACTCCTGCCAGCAGAATTTCGGCATCCTCACCACCGACGGTTACTGGAACGGCTCCGCCGGCGAACAGTTGCTCGGCGCCACCGCCATCGGCAACCAGGATGGCGTCATTTCGGAGCAGGATGCCTACCGTCCGGCCGGGTCGAAGTACGCCATGTCGCCGCGACCGATCTTCGACGGCGCCAGCACCACCTACACCTGGAATACCGCGACCCAGACCTTCCAGACGGCGAGCTGCCTGCGCCAGGAGAAGAAGCTTGCCCAGGAGCAGGAGCGGAAGGGGGAATGGGAGCAGCAGACCAGCCAGCAGCAGAAGACGCTCGGCCAGGTGCAATACAAGACCAACCTGCAGACCGGGCCGGCACAGTTGCAGTATTCGAGCAACCTCGAGAGCAACACCGGGCAATTGCAGCTGTCCTCGCGGCAGCAGCGGCGGATCGGCCCGCTGGAGTATTCCAGCAACATCGTCAAGAACACCGGCCAGCTCGAGGGCAGGACGACGCAGCAGCGCAAGGTCGGCCAGCTCCAGTATTCGAGCAACTTCCTGCAGAACACCGGCCAGCTGCAGTACAGGACGAACCTGCAGAAGAAGACCGGACAACTGCAGTTCGCCAGCACCATCCAGAAGAGAACCGGCCAGTTGCAGTTCAGCACCAACCTGCAGAAACAGCAGGGGCAGCTGCAGACCCGGACATCCGCCAATTCCGGTGGCACCTGGACCGGCTGGTCGAATGTTTCGACCTGCACCGAGGATTCGGGTAACCCCAGCCTGAGAGAGTGCCGGATCAACCCCGTGGCCACGTTTGCCTATGTGACGCCCGCGGCGCCGACCTGCACGCCGACGCGCACCGGCTCGGCGGGCTCTTACGCCTGGACCGGCAACGCCAGCGCGGTTGATTGCCAGACGGCGGCATTCACTGCCCCCGCCAACACCAGCGTGACCTGCACGGCCAATGCCAATACGGTGTGCTCCATCAGCGGCCCGGCGTTTGCGCCGACGCAGTCCTGCACGTCGAACGTGAGCGGTTCGACCTGGACCCCGGCCGGCACCAACGGCAATGCCACCACCGAATGCCTGACCGGTCAGCCGCTCAGCAGCTGGGTGGATGTGACGTCCGGCACCTGCACCGACAATGCCGCCGTCGATTGCCAGATCACCGGCAGCTTTACCTATGTGACGGCCGCGGCGCCCACCTGCGTCAGCAACGTCAGCGGCAGCACCTACACCGCCGCCGGCGCCCTCGGCAGCGCGACCGTCGAGTGCTCGACCCTGGCTGGCTTCAACTCGTGGATCGACAACAGCACCTGCAACGAGAACGCCAATTTCCAGTGCCAGGTGCTGCCCGGAGCCCAGGTGATGGTGCAGACCTGCACGCCCTCGCGCACCGGCTCGGCCGGGTCCTATGCCTGGACCGGAGGCGCCAGTGCCGTTTCCTGCCTGGCCAACCCGGGCTTCGGCAGCACGTGGGACAACGCCAGCACCTGTACCGAGGTCGCGGGAACCATGGCATGCCGGCAGGATCCGTTGGCGGTATTCGTCTACGACACCACCTTCCCGCTGCCGACCTGTACCCAGACGCGCAGCGGCACGGCAGGCAGCTATGTCTGGACCGGCGGCGCCACGGCAACGCTGTGCCAGACGGCCGCCTTCAACCCGACCTGGACGCCTACCAGTACCTGCACCGAGAGCGCCGCCGTCCAGTGCCAGGTCGCCGCCGGAACGCAGGTGGCGAACCAGCAGACCTGCACGTTTTCGCGCACCGGCTCGGCCGGCTCCTACGCCTGGACCGGCGGCGCCAGTGCCGTTTCCTGCCTGAACACGGGAACGGTCGGCGCGGCCTGGGCCCCTTCCACCGGGAACTGCACCTGGACCACCGGCGCGGCGCAAATACAGTGCCGCATCGAACCGAGCACACCATGGGTGTATGACACGGTTTCGCCGCAGCCATCGTGTACCGCGACCGGCGGCGGCACCAGCAACGGCAACGTCTGGACCAACAGCGGCGGCAACGTCACGCTGTGCCAAACCAGCGCCGGTTTCAATACCACCTGGACCCCTACGCCCACCTGCCAGGAAAGCACCAACCTGCAATGCCGGGTCGACCCGTCGGGCACCAAGGCCATGGTGCAGACCTGTACCGGGGTGTATACCCGCAGCGGCTCGGCGGGTTCCTACCTCTGGACCGGCGGCGCAAGTGCCAGGGACTGCGCGGCGACGGGCGCCGCCAATCTCGGCACTGCCTGGGCGTCCGCCACCACCTGTCAGGAAGCTGCCGGCATGCAGTGCCGGGTCGACCCGGTAACCGCGCATCCCTGGAGTTATGTGGCGACCTATCCACCAACCTGTACCCCCGGATCGCGCACCGCCGGCGGCCTGTGGAGCGGCGGCGCCAGCGCAGTCGACTGCCGGACGGATGCCTTCAATCCCGTCTGGACCAACAACAGCGTCTGCACCGAAGGCCCCACTGTCCAGTGCCAGATCAACGGCAGCACTTTCGGGGCGCCGAACGCGGACTGTGCCAGCCAGACGCGAACCGGTTCCGCCGGGTCGTACGCCTATACCGGGGGCGCCAGCGCCAACTACTGCGAAACCGCGGTGACCTCGCCCTTTGCCTACGTCAATTACGCCTGCGCGCCGGCCACCACCCCCGACGCCTCGGGCTATACCACCCAATGCCAGTTCGTCGGCAGCATCCTCAACCCGACGCCGACCTGGGCCGACTACACCGCGGGCGGGGCCTGCGTTCCCGATGCCATCACCGATTGCCGGACGGTCGACGTGACCGGCTGGGTGGTATCCGACATCTGCAATCCGGTGGTGACCCCGGATGCCACGGGCAAGACCACGCAGTGCCGCAATACCGCCACCAACGGTTCCAAGCTGCAAAGCTTCCCGACCACCACGGCCACGGTCTATTCGGGACCGGGCCAGACCGGCACGGTCCTCGGAGCACCGACGGTGGTCGTCGGCAGCCTGTCGGACGTGACGCCGGGGGCGTGTTACTCCTCCGCGCCGGCGGTGCCCCCGGTGGCGACCGTGACCGGCAGCGGGCCGCCGACGCCGCCCGCCAACTGCAGCAGCGGCACCCAGGAATGGCCTTGCGAGACCTTCAGTGCGGGGGCCAGCGGCCTCACCGCCAACGTGTCCTCGGCGCTCTACACGCTGTTTCCCGACGAAACCACCGATCCGGCCACGGCGACATTCTTCACTGCCGCAGCCCACCAGTTCCTGGTCGGACATTCGGTGACCATTGCCGGCGTCGCCCCCTCCGGTTTCCTCGGCAGCTACCAGATCATCGAAGTGCCGGATACCGGCAGTTTCAAGGTCTACATGCCGACCCCGCCCTGCCTGCCTGCCGGCGGACCGCCGGCAACCTGTGCCAGCACGGCCGGCGGCACCGCAACCTTGTTCGCCGGCAGCAGCAGTTCCCTGTCCGACGTCGCCCAGTACTACTACAAGACGGATTTGCGCAATTCGGCACTGGGCAATTGCACCGGATCGCTCGGTACCCCCGTCTGCGAGGACAACGTGCCCGCCACGGGCGAGGGCGTCGAGGACGACCGGGCCAACTGGCAGCACATGACCACCTTCACCATGGGACTGGGACTGACCGGCACGGTGGCGTATTCGAAGAACTACAAGACCGACCAGAGCGTCGCCCGGACGATTTCCGGCGCAACCTGGGCGTCGAATGTGGTGACGGTCACGACTACCGCGCCCCATGGCTTCTATCTCAACCAGGCGGTGACCATTTCCGGTGCGACCGTACCCGCCGGCTATCGGGGGCAGTTCCGGATCACCTCGGTGCCGAGCACCACCACCTTCACCTATGCCAGGTCGCCCAGCCCCGGGGCCTATGCCGGCACGGGGACGGCGACCGGTTACCCGGACTACACCCGCCTGCGCGAAGGCACCCTCAACTGGCCGGTTCCCGTCGCCGACAGCGCCACGGCCCTCGACGACCTCTGGCATGCGGCGGTCAATGGCCGTGGCCAGTACTTCAGCGCCGGCGACCCGGATACCGTGGTGACCAGCCTGGCCGATGCGCTGGCCGGGATCAACGCCCGCGTTGCGGCGGCGGCGGCGGCGGCGACGTCGAACCTGGAGCCGGTGGCCGGCGACAACTTCGCCTATACCGCGAAGTACAAGACGCAGGCATGGACCGGCGACCTCGAAGCGCGCGAAATCGACCTCACCACCGGCGACGTCAGCACCTCGGTGATCTGGTCGGCGCAAGCCAAGCTCGATGCGGTCACCAAGAGCGCGTGCGACTACCGCGTCATCAAGCTGTTCCGCGCAGGAGCAACCGACAGCAACGGCTACCCGGTCAATCTGGTGGACTTCAAGTGGAACACCTACGGCTGCGATGCGGGCGGCGCCGCCACCGGCTCGGCGGAAACCACGCTGAACGCCGCGGAGCAGGCCAACTTCAATGCCGGCAAGGTGGCTTTGCTCAGCCAGTATCCGAATCTGGGCGACGGCACGGGCGCCACCGCGGATCAGCGCACCGCCGCCGCCGGCGCCAACCTGGTCAACTACCTGCGCGGCCAGCGCGGCAAGGAAGGCTTCGATTCCGGCCCCCCCCCGACCAACACGGACCTCAACCTGCTTTACCGGACCCGCGAGCACGTGCTGGGCGACATCGTCAACGCGCAGCCGGTCTTCGTCAAGGCGCCCTTTGCCGAGTACGACGATGCGGGTTACGCGCTGTTCAAATCGCTGAAGGCCGGCCGCACGCCGATGGTGTATGCGGCATCGAACGACGGCATGCTGCACGCGGTCTATGCCGGTACCTCGATCGTCGACACCGACGGCGGCAAGGAAGCCTGGGCCTTCATGCCGACCATGGTGCTGCCCAACCTCTACAAGCTGGCGAGCGAGAACTACGCGACCGAGCATGTCTTTTCGGTCGATGGCACGCCGTCGGTGGGCGATGTCCTCGATCCCGCGCCGATCGATCCGGTGACCCTGCTGCCGCTTGCGCCGACCTGGAAAACCATACTGGTGGCCGGGCTCAACAAGGGCGGCAAGGGCTACTATGCGCTGGACATCACCGACCCGGCGGCACCCAAGGCGATCTGGGAATTCAAGCATGACGCCGCCAATTGCGTGACCGTCGATGCCACCACCAAGGCGCCGGCAAGCGCGCAGTATTCGGATTGCCATCTCGGCTACAGTTTCAACAATCCGATCATCACCAAGCTGGCCGACGGCCGCTGGGTGGCGATCGTGACCTCGGGCTTCAATAACGTGAATTCGCCGGCGGCCGCAGGCGACGGCTTCGGCTACCTCTACGTGCTGGAGGCGATGACCGGCAAGATCCTGTACAAGATCAGCACCGGCGCGGGTTCGTCGTCCGATCCGAGCGGCCTCAACCGCATCGTCGGCTGGACCCAGAATTCGCTGCGCAACAACACCACCGACCGGGTCTATGGCGTCGATCTGCTGGGCAATGTCTGGCGGTTCGATATCAACGACATCCTGAATGCCGCCGGCCGCGAAGCGACTCGTGTTACCACCGTGGTCGATGCCTCGGGCGTGCCCCAGCCGATCACCACCCGCCCGGAACTGGCGGAGGTGGGCGGCGACGCCTTCGTCTATGTCGCTACCGGCAAGTACCTCGGCACGACGGACTTGAGCAATGTCCAGGGCCAGTCGATCTGGGGCCTGCGGGATACCCTGGGCACCACCGCGCTGACCGGCCTGCGCACCAACCTGCGGGAAATGACCATCACCAACCAGGGCTCGGGAACCAGCGCCTTCCGCACCAACGGCTGCACCGCCAATTGCGGTTCGACCGACGGCTGGTTTGCCGACCTGCCCGACAGCGGCGAACGGGTCAACATCGACATGAAGCTGCAGCTGGGCACGCTGGTGGTCGCCAGCAACGTTCCGGAGAGCAACGCCTGCAACATCGGCGGCTACGCCTGGCTGAACTACTTCAACAACAGCGACGGCCAGGCGGTGGAGGCGGATAACGTCACGGGGCGGCGCCTGGTCGGCGCGGGCGGGCAGGAATCCCTGGCCGTGGGCCTCAACATCGTGCGCCTGCCGAGCGGCAAGACCGTGGTCATCGCCACCACCTCCGGCGCCCAGCAACTGACGGTGGAAGCGCCGTTCAACGTGGCGCCGCCGACGGGCAAACGGGTCAGCTGGCGCGAAATCGTGCAGTAGATGTCGTACCAGGGTGGCCGGCTTGATGCCTGAGGGCCGGTTGCCCACGTACCCGTGGCGCAGGCCGGCGCTCAGCCTGGGTCTGTCGCTGTTGCTGCACGGCATCGTCCTGAACCTGTTCGGACCGTCGGATTTCTCCATGCAAGGCCCCGCCTCGGCAAGCGACGCGCGCGAAATGTCGGTGAGCTTCGCGCCGGCCATAGTGCCGCCGCAAGTCCCTGCGGCAGCCTCCCTTGCGGTGCGTGCCGCGCGGGCACCCGACCCGCCGGCGCCGGCGCCGGCACCGGCCGCGACGGCACCGGGCGCGGTGGCGCCGGCAAGCCCGCAGTCCGCCGCTCCCAGCGTCCCCTATCGGGCCGCCCTGGCCGGGATCGTTTCCGGTCCCTGGTATTACTCCGCCCGCTATCTGCACCGCCGCCCGACGCCGCTGAAGCCGATACGGCCGGCCTATCCGCCGCTGGTCGGCGACCTCGCCGGGAGGGTGGTCCTGTTGCTGCTCATCAACGAGCGGGGTACGGTCGACTCGCATCAGGTCATGAAGGCCGAGCCCGGAGGCATTTTCGAGGAATCGGTGGTCACGGCCTTCATCGGCGAACGCTACGCGCCGGGCCTGATCACGGGCTACCCGGTGAAAAGCCAGTTGCTGGTGGAAGTCATCTTCGAGCCTGGCGCCGAACCGCGCACCGGGATCCTGCTCGACCTGCCGCGCTAGCCGCCGCCGGGTTCCGGGCTGCCGGATGGCGCGCGGGCACGCGCCGCCGCACCAAGTCCGCCGGCATATTATTGACTGTCCCGGCGCGCTCTCTTACACTGCCGGCACCGTTGCCGCCGCAGGCTTCCCGTGCCAAGCCGTTGGCATGGAGCCCGGCTGTACCAATAATGAGGAACCACCATGGGCTTGTTCAAGTCGCTCTTCGGAAAGCCGGATGAAGACCCGTATGCCGGGCTTTCGGCCGAAGCAATCCGGCAAAAAATCGCCGGGCAAAATCAGGAAATCGAGCAGTTGAAGCACAAGCTGCCGTCCGCCGGCGCCCTGGAGAGCATGGCGAAGTCGGCGGCCTGGTCGGCGGAAATGCAGGCGAAGATCAAGGCGGCAAATGCCGGCGGCGACCTGGACGAAGCGAAGCGCCTTGAACGCGAGCTCAAGGAGGCCGCGATCAAGACCGGCAAGATCGAGAAGCACGTCGAGGAGATCAGGGCGCAGATCCTGGAACGGGAAGACCAGATTGAACTGCTGGAGCGCGCCCTGATGCAGATGAAGTGACCGGGTGCGCGCGACGCGGCGCGCACCAGGGGGAATGGTCCGCCCCGGACGGTTTTTGCCGGCCATAAGAAATTGATATCGCCGGACCGGTTTGCTTGGCTATGCTTGCAGCCATGTCGCAATGGCTGACCATCTCCCGCGCCGCGCACCTGCTCGGCATTTCCCGCGTCGCGCTGCAAAAGCGCATTCGCGAGGGCGAACTGCCTTCCTTCGACGGCATGGTGAGCGTCGATGACGTGCAGCGTGCCTGGCCGCAGCTCGACCTCGACGAGTCGGGCAGCTTCGAGAAGATCCGTGCCATCCGCGAGGATGCCTTCGCCAGGCGGCTGCGCGAGCGCGTGCTGCCGACGCAGGAGGCACTGGCCCAGCGCCTGTTCGCCCAGGGCCAGGAACTGGCCGAGCTGCAGCGCACGCTGACGCGCTACCACGCGCTGCTGGCAACCCTGCGCGCCCGCCTCGACGCCGCGCCGCCGCCCGCCGCGGCGGACCTGGCGCGGCTGCTCGACGAGGGCCTGGCCCAGGCCTTGTCGGCGCCGGCGCCGGGCGGCGACGTGGTGGCGCTCGATGCTATGCTGCGCGTCATGTCGGCGCACGTCACGGTCAAGCCATCCGGTCGCGAGTTCTTCGTCGAGGGTTCCGAGTCCCTGCTGAAAGCCGCATTGCGCGCCGGCCTGGCGCCGAACTACGGCTGCGGCAACGGCAACTGCGGACTGTGCAAGGCGCGCGTGGTGGCCGGCGAAACGCGCGACGTGTCGCCTTCCGACTACCATTTTTCCGAGGCGGAGAAGGCGCAGAACCACGTCCTGATGTGCAGCTGCACGGCGCTGAGCTCCGACCTGGTGCTGGAGGTGCTGGAAGCAGGCGCCCCGGAAGACATCCCCGAGCAGCGCATCGTGGCCAAGGTGCGCCGCATCGATGCGCTGAATGGCGACGTGATGCGCCTGCACCTGCAGACGCCGCGCAGCAACCGCCTGCGCTTCCTCGCCGGGCAGCGGGTGACCCTGGGCATCCGCGCCAATGTGGGCGACGGCAGCGACGTGCACGGCGAGTTCTCCGTGGCGAGCTGTCCTTGCGACGACCGCAACCTGATTTTCCACATCCGCCGCGATGACCGCCGTGCCGCCAGCGCCGACTTTTCGGCCTGCCTGTTCGACGGCCGCGTCCGCATTGCCGACGACGTGTCGGTGTGGGGGCCGTGGGGCAGCTTCGTGCTGGAAAACACCTCGCCGCGGCCGCTGCTGTTCATCGCCGTCGAGGACGGCTTCGCCCCGATCAACAGCCTGATCGAGCACGCCATCGCGGTCGATGCCGCCGAGTCGATCACGCTCTACTGGGGAGCCGCGAACGCCGGCGGCCAATACCTGCCCAACCAGTGCCGTGCCTGGGCCGATGCCCTCGACGAGTTCAGTTACCAGCCGCTGACGACCGAGGCCCTGCCCGCGGCGCTGGCCGCCAACCCGGCAGTGGCCGCGAGCGACGTCTATCTGGCCGGCGCCGAGCGCGATGTCGAGCCGATACTCGCGGTGTTGCGCGCGGCCGGCCTGCCGCCGGAGCGCCTGCATGTCGAGGCGTGGTGAGGCAATGGGCCCGGCGCGCCGCAGCATACCGATACAGCTTCAGGGCGGCGAGGCCGAGCTCGAATCCTGCGCCGCGGCCGAACCCTTCGCCCTGATGGTGCTGGGCGACAGCATGGCGCCGGAGTTCGTCGAGGGCGAAGTGATCCTGATCGAGCCGGAAGGCCTCGCTACCGATGGCTCCTTCGTCCTGGCGAAACTCGACGACGAGTGGATCTTCCGCCAGCTGGTGCGCCATGGTGCGGGCTGGCGCCTGCAGGCCTTGAACCCGGAGTATCCCGCCGCGGATATTCCCGGCCTCGACGCGGTCAAAGGCGTCATCATCCAGAAATCCCGGCCCGGCACCCGCCGCGCCACCAAACGCTACGTCGACTGAGGAAATCCGCCGTGCCTTACTACATCTACCGCGTCACCCCCCTCGGGCCGGTGCGCCAGCTCGCCAGGATCAGCCAGTTCGAGGCCTTCAAGGAGGCCTCGACCGAGGCCAAGCGCCTGCGCCGCGAAACAGAACTTGCTGCCGGCGAGAAGATCAAGACCATCTTTGCCGAGAACGAACTGCAGGCCGAGGAACTGCTGAGCCAGCCGGCGCGGGAAGACTTTGCCGACGGCGAGGACTATTAGGCGGACCGGTGGACGAGATCGCTTTCCGCAACGCCCGGGGCGAAATCAACCGCCGGCCCTGCATTTTCGAACGCGCGCTGCTGGCGCGCCACGCGGTCTGCGAACTGGCGGCGAACCACCAGATCGCCGAAAGGGAAAGCATCGCCTGCAGCCAGCCGGCGGCGCATGCGGACTGCGCGCAAATGGCCGAACTGCTGCGCGAGAAGTCGAGCTTCGCCCTGCGCCTGACCGCGACGCAGCGCATCCTGCCGCATGCCATGGTGATGAAAATCCAGTGCGGCGGCCTCGACGGACTGCGGGCCCTGCTCGACCCTGCCGCGCCGGCGCCCGACGTGCGGCGCCTGGTGCGCCTGGCCCGCGAGTGTCATGGCGATTTCGGCGAACTGCCGTTTTCGGAAGTGGTGCAGGGCGTGGCGGCCTGGAAGCCGCGCCGCCGCCATCCGCGGAGCGCCGAATGATCGCCGGCATGGCGGCGCTGGTGCAGGCGGTGCAGACCAACTGCGACATCGCCGACGCGCGCCACGCGCGCGACGTCAGCCTGTGCACCTACCTGCTCGGCATGCGCGAGTTCTTTCGCTGGGAGCATCAGCTGCCCTACGGCGCGTCGCCGCCGCGCGATGAAGTCGGGCGCTGGATTGCCGAGCGAGAGGCGCGCTGGGAGGAAATCGCCGATGCGGACTTCGTCGCCGTGCCGGTGGCCGGCCGCGACTTCGATGCCTTCGACGCCGGACAGGTGAATGCGGCGCTGGCCGGCAGCGGGCTGGTGTATGGCGCCGGCCTCGGGCGCTTCCACAAGCCGCATTTCTTCCTCGGCCGGCTCGACCGCGAGGAACGGCGCGGTGCGGCCCAGCTGCTGGTCTGCGGCTGCGAATATGCGCGCGACGTGTCGGCGATTCCGGCGGCGTCGCAGGGCGGCACGCTGATCGTACGCCGCGAGGCGCTGCGGCAGTGGCTGTGGGAAAAAGCCGAAGGCTGGAACGTCAGGCAGCAGGACGGTGCGCTGAAGGCCGCCCTGCTCGCCCACGGTTACGATCGCGATCCGGCGGCGGCCATCGAGCGCCTGGTCGAGGTCGAGACCGAGGCGCTGGCCTGGCACGAGGAGGGCGAATGGCAGGCGGCCCGCCTGCTCGGCCCGGAATGGCAAGCCATGATCGCCGGTTTCAAGAACAAGCGCGCCGAGATCTTCGCCCGCGCGGTGAAGGACAACCTGGCCGACTGCCTGGTGACCCTGCCGCGACTTGCCACTGTCGGCAGCGAGGCCATGCGCCAGTTCTGGCTGGCCAGCTTCGACGGTCTGCGCCGCGAGCTGTTTCCCGCCATCGCAAAAGTCGGCGCCGGCGACACGGCGCGGTGGGCGCAATTCGCCGCTCGCGGCGCCGGGCATTTCGAGTTGCTGGCGAAGCGCCTGCTGATCCTTTCGGAGCAGGAGATCGAGGGGCTTTCGCAACGGGCGGAGGAGTTGGCGACAGCGTAATTTGTCTGACAACTTTGCCGGCAGCGTTCATAATGCGACGCCATGCCACGTCTTGCCGCCAACCTGTCCTTCCTGTTCACCGAGCGTCCGTTTTTCGAGCGCTTTGCCGCGGCGCGGGCGGCCGGCTTTGCCGCCGTCGAGTTCCATTTTCCCTACGAGCACGACCGCGCGGCGCTGGCCGAAGTGGTGCTGACCTCCGGCCTGGAAGTCGTGCTGTTCAACCTGCCGGCCGGCGACTGGGCCGCGGGCGAGCGGGGCATCGCCTGCCATCCGCGGCGCATCGCCGAGTTCCAGGACGGCGTCGGCCTCGCCATCGACCATGCGCGGCTGCTCGGCTGCACGCGGCTGAATTGCCTGGCGGGCATCGCGCCGGCCGGGGTCGCAGCGGAGCAGGCGCGTGAAATCCTGGTCGAGAACCTGCGCTTCGCCGCCGCGGTGACCGCGCGCGCCGGCATCCGCCTGCTGCTGGAACCGCTCAACACGCGCGACACGCCCGGATTCTTCGTCGCCACCTCGCGCGCGGGACTGGCGGTGATCGATGCCGTCGGCAGCGACAACCTGCGCCTGCAGTACGACATCTATCACGCCCAGGTCATGGAAGGCGACCTGGCGCGCACGCTGCAGGAACACCTGCCGCGGATCGGCCACGTCCAGCTGGCGGACAATCCTGGGCGGCACGAGCCGGGCAGCGGCGAAATCAATTTCCCCTTCCTGCTGCGCCACCTCGACCGCATCGGCTATGACGGCTGGGTCGGCTGCGAATACAAGCCCGCCGGACGCACCGAGGATTCCCTCGGCTGGCTGGGGGAGTGGATGTGATCTACCTGCACCAGCGCGCCTTGCTGCGCGAGCTGTTCGATGCCGCGGTGGCCGCGGCCGACCCGGCGCATTGCCTGCCGCACTGGCTGCCCGGGCCTCCCGCCGGCCGCCTGGTGATAGTCGGCGCCGGCAAGGCGGCGGCGGCCATGGCGGCTGCCGTCGAAGCGCATTGGCGCGGTGATCTGGAGCGCATTTCGGGTATCGTCGTCACGCGTTACGGGCATGGCCTGCCGACGCGGTGCATCGAGGTGGTCGAAGCCTCGCATCCGGCGCCCGACGCCGCCGGGCAGCGCGCCGCGGCGCGCCTGCTGCAGGCCGTGCATGGCCTCACGGCCGACGACCTGGTGCTGGTGCTGCTCTCCGGCGGCGGTTCGGCCCTGCTCGCGGCACCCATGGCGGGCATCACGCTGGATGAAAAGCGCGGCGTGACCAAGGCCCTGCTGGCCTGTGGCGCCAACATCGGCGAAATCAATTGCGTCCGGAAGCACCTGTCGGCCATCAAGGGCGGGCGACTCGCCCTTGCCGCAGCGCCGGCCCGGGTGCTGACCCTGGCGATATCCGACGTGCCGGGCGACGATCTGTCGACCATTGCCTCCGGTCCCACCGTGCCCGATCCGACCACCTGCGCCGATGCGCTGGAAATCGTCGATCGCTATGGCATCGAACTGCCCGCCGCCGCCCGCGCGGCGCTGCAGGATGGCAGGGCGGAAACGCCCAAGCCGGGCAACCCCGGATTCGCCAGGTGCGAGTCGCACATCATCGCCACGGCGCAGGCCTCGCTGGCGGCGGCGGCGGAACTGGCGCGCAGTCGCGGCATCGTGCCGCTGGTGCTGGGCGATGCGATCGAGGGCGAGGCGCGCGAAGCGGCGCGCGTGCTGGGCGGTATCGCCTTGTCCTGCGCGACGCATGGCGTGCCCCTGGCGGCGCCTTGCGTCCTGCTCTCGGGCGGCGAGACGACGGTGACGGTGAGGGCTGCCGGGCGCGGCGGACGCAATGCCGAATTCCTGCTCGGCCTCGCGCTGGCGCTCGGCGGCCATCCGCGCATTTCGGCCATCGCCTGCGATACGGATGGCATCGATGGCTCGGAAGACAACGCCGGCGCCATGGTTTTGCCCGACACGCCGGCGCGGGCCGCCGCCGCTGAAATTGATTTGCGCGCGCGCCTGGCACAGAATGACGCGTTCAGCGTATTCTCGGCGCTGGGCGACCTCGTCGTCACCGGGCCGACGCGCACCAACGTGAATGATTTCAGGGCGATCCTGATCGATCCGGCGGAATCTCTGGCAAAGGAAGAATGATGGTTCAGCGCGAACACTCCGCCGAAATGGCGCAGGATTTTGCCGGCGTTGATCGCGCGTTGCTGCTGGCCGACCTGGCGCGCATCCTGCCGGCGGCGGCGTTGCTGTCGGCCGACGAGGACCTGAAGCCCTACGAGTGCGATGGCCTGTCCGCCTATCGCCAGGTGCCGCTGGCGGTGGCCCTGCCGGATAGCGAAGCTCAGGTGGTGGCGGTGATCAAGGCGTGCCGCGCCGCCGGCGCACCGATCGTCGCGCGCGGCGCCGGCACCGGGCTTTCCGCCGGCGCCTTGCCCCATCCGCAGGGCGTGGTGCTGTCGCTGGCCAAGCTGAAGAAAATCCTGCATGTCGATCCCGTGGCGCGCGTGGCGGTGGTGCAGCCCGGCGTGCGCAACCTGGCGATTTCGGAAGCGGCCGCGCCGCTGGGCCTCTACTACGCCCCCGATCCGAGCTCGCAGATCGCCTGTTCCATCGGCGGCAACGTGGCCGAGAATTCCGGCGGCGTGCATTGCCTGAAATACGGCCTGACGCTGCACAACGTGCTGCGCGTGCGCGCCGTGACCGTCGCCGGCGACATCGTCGAATTCGGCAACCAGGCCCTCGATGCGCCGGGCTACGACCTGCTTGCGCTGTCCATCGGTTCCGAAGGCATGCTCGCGGTGGTCACCGAGGTGACCGTCAAGCTGGTGCCGAAGCCCGAGCAGGCGCAGGTGATCATGGCCAGCTTCGACGATGTGATGAAGGCGGGCGAAGCCGTAGCGGCAGTGATTGCCGCCGGCATCATCCCGGCCGGGCTGGAAATGATGGACAAGCCGGCCACCGCGGCGGTCGAGCCCTACGTCAAGGCCGGTTACGACCTCAACGCCGAGGCCATCCTGCTCTGCGAATCCGACGGCACGGCAGAAGAAGTGGCGGAGGAGATTTCGCGCATGAAGGCCGTGCTCGAAACCAGCGGCGCCACCGAGATCCGCGTTTCGCAATCCGAGCCAGAGCGCCTGCGTTTCTGGGCCGGGCGCAAGGCGGCCTTCCCCGCCGCGGGGCGCATCTCGCCCGATTACTACTGCATGGACGGCACCATTCCGAGGAAGCGCCTGGGCGAGATGCTGACCGCGATTTATGCCATGGAGAAGAAATACCGCCTGCGCTGCATCAATGTCTTCCATGCCGGCGACGGCAACCTGCATCCGCTGATCCTCTACGACGCCAACGTCGCCGGCGAGCTGGAACGCACCGAAGCCTTCGGCGCCGAAATTCTCAAACTGTCGGTGGACCTGGGCGGCACCATCACCGGCGAGCATGGCGTGGGTTACGAGAAGATCAATTCCATGTGCGACCAGTTCGGTTCCGACGAACTGCGCGCCTTCCACGCCGTGAAGCGCGCCTTCGATCCCGAGGGCTTGCTGAATCCCGAGAAGGGCGTGCCGACCCTGCATCGCTGCGCCGAGTTCGGCCGCATGCACGTGCATGGCGGCCAGATCAAGTTTCCCGAGCTGGAGCGGTTGTGATGGAAGAGGATCAGATCAACCTGTTTCGCACGCGCATCCTCGAGCGCAAGCCGCTGCGCATACGGGGTGGCAGCAGCAAGGATTTCTACGGTGGGCCGCTTGCGGGAGACATCCTCGACACGCGCGCCCATGCCGGCATCGTCAGCTACGAACCGACCGAACTGGTGATCACCGCGCGCTGCGGCACGCCGCTGGCGGAGCTGGAGTCGGCGCTGGCGGCACGGCGCCAGTTCCTCGCCTGCGAGCCGCCGCGTTTCGGCGGCGCCACGGTCGGCGGCGCCGTCGCCGCGGGACTCTCCGGCCCGCGCCGGGCGGCGGTCGGCAGCCTGCGCGATTTCGTGCTCGGCGTCCGCATCATGGACGGCGAGGGCCGCGTGCTCAAGTTCGGCGGCGAGGTGATGAAGAACGTCGCCGGCTTCGACGTGTCGCGCCTGATGACCGGGGCGCTCGGCACCCTGGGGCTGGTCCTCGACGTCTCGCTCAAGGTGCTGCCGCTGCCGGCGGGCGATGCCAGCCTGCGTTTCGAAATGCCGCAGGACAAGGCGCTGGCGGCGCTGAACCGCTGGGCCGGCCAGCCGCTGCCCCTGGTGGCGAGCTGCTGGCAGGACGGCGTGCTGACCATCCGCCTGTCCGGCGCGCAGGCGGCCGTGGCGGCGGCGTGCGCCAGCCTCGGCGGCGAAGCGCTGGCCGCCGCGGATGAATTCTGGAACGGCCTGCGCGAGCAGAGCGCGGCCTTCTTCGCCGGCGATGCACCGCTGTGGCGCCTGTCGCTGCCTTCCGTTGCGCCGCCGCTGGAATCGCCGGGCGACCCCTTGATCGAATGGGGCGGGGCCCAGCGCTGGCTGCGCGGCGACGCCGATGCAGCGCAGCTGCGGCAGGCGGCTGTTGCGGCGGGCGGTCATGCCACCCTGTTCCGCGGCGGCGACAAAACCGGCGGCGTGTTCGCGCCGCTGCAGCCGGCGTTGATGGAAGTGCATCGCCGCCTGAAGCACAGCTTCGACCCCTATGGCGTGTTCAATCCCGGCAGGCTTTACCCGGAGTTCTAGATGAAACAGCCCCCACGCTCACTACGTTCGCTGCCCCCCGAGGGGGCGCAGGTCCCCCTTGGGGCGGTCCGGCGGGAGCCCTGATGGAAACCCACCTCGCCGATTTCATCCGTCATACCACCGCCGGCCGCGAGGCCGAGGAAATCCTGCGCCGCTGCGTGCATTGCGGCTTCTGCACCGCGACCTGCCCGACCTACCAGCTGCTGGGCGACGAGCTCGACGGACCGCGCGGCCGCATCTACCTGATCAAGCAGGTGCTGGAAGGCGCCGAGCCGACGGCAAAGACCCGGTTGCATCTGGACCGCTGCCTGACCTGTCGCTCCTGCGAATCGACCTGCCCATCCGGCGTGCATTACTCGCGCCTGCTCGACATCGGGCGCGACGTGGTCGAGCAGAAGGTGCCGCGCAGCGGCAGCGACGCCTTCATGCGCGCGACGCTGAAGAACCTGCTGCCGCGCTCGACGGTGTTCGGCACGGCGATGAAGCTGGGGCAGTCGGTGCGCATGCTTTTGCCCGGCGCTTTGCGCGCCAAGGTGCCGCCGCTGAGTTCGGCCGGTGTGCGGCCTCACCGTTCGCATGCGCGGCAGATGATCGCGCTGGCGGGCTGCGTGCAACCGTCGATGTATCCCAACATCAATGGCGCCACCCGCCGCGTGCTAGACCGCCTCGGCATACAGATGGTGGAAGCCGCTGGCGCCGGCTGTTGCGGCGCGGTGCGCCTGCACCTGAATGCCGCCGAAGCAGCGCGCGACGACGCCCGTCGCAACATCGATGCATGGTGGCCGCTGCTCGAAGCCGGCGCCGAGTGCCTGGTGATGACGGCCTCCGGCTGCGGCTCGCACGTGGTCGACTATGCCCATCAGCTGCAGGAGGACCCGGACTACGCGGTCAAGGCGGCACGCGTGGTGCTGGCGACGCGCGACATCAGCGAAGTCATCACGGCGGAAGCCGACGCGCTGGGCGCGCTCCTGAAGGACTGCCCGCCGCTGCCGGAAAGCGCCAGGCGGCTGGCCTTCCAGAGCCCCTGCAGCCTGCAGCACGGGCTCAAGATCCGCGGCATCGTCGAGTCGCTGCTGACCGCGGCCGGCTATGCCCTGACGCCGGTGGCCGATTCCCACCTTTGCTGCGGCTCGGCGGGCACCTACTCGGTGCTGCAGCCTGAAATCTCGAAGCGCCTGCAGGCCAACAAACTCGCTGCGCTCACGGCCGGTGCGCCGGCCGCGATCGCCAGCGCCAATGTCGGCTGCATGGGCCACCTGCAGGGCGGCACCGATGTGCCGGTGCGGCACTGGATAGAACTGATCGACGAACGCCTGTCGGCCTGATGGACATCCAGCTCGACAGCGCCGCGCGCGACTGGGCCACGCTGCATTCGAGTTTCCGCTGGAACGTCCCGGCGCGCTACAACATCGCTGCGGCCTGCTGCGGTCGCTGGGCCGGGGATCGTTCCCGCTTCGCGCTGTATTACGAGGACGAGACGGGGCACACGGAAGCCTGGAGTTTCTGGGATGTGCAGCAGGCCGCCAACCGCCTGTGCAACGTGCTCGGCGCGATGGGCGTCATGGCCGGCGACCGCGTCGCCATCATCCTGCCGCAGCGGCCGGAAACCGGCATCGCGCACATGGCCTGCTACCAGATGGGCGCGATCGCGGTGCCGGTCTCGCACCTGTTCGGCGCCGACGCGCTGGAATTCCGCCTGACGCATGCCGGGGTGCGCGTCGCCATCATCGACGAAGGCGGCCTGGAAAAACTCGGTGCCGTACGCGAGAAGCTGCCGGACCTGAAGCACGTGATCGGCGTCGGCGGCGCGCGCGAAGCCTGGGTGCGCGAATGGAGCGCGCTGCTGCCGCTGGCCTCGTCGCGCTACGTGGCGCGCGACACTGCCGCCGACGATCCCGCCATGATCATCTATACCAGCGGCACCACGGGAAACCCGAAGGGCGCGCTGATCGCGCAGCGCAGCCTGATCGGCAACCTCTCGGGCTTCGTCTGCTCGCACGATTTCTATCCGCAGCGCGGCGACATGTTCTGGTCGCCGGCCGACTGGGCCTGGACCGGCGGCCTGTTCGACGCGCTGCTGCCGAGCTGGGCTTTCGGCCAGCCCATCCTGGGTTACCGCGGCCGCTTCGACCCGGAGAAGGCTTTCTGGCTGATGGAGAAGTACGGCATACGCAATGCCTTCCTCTTTCCCACGGCGCTGAAGATGATGATGAAGGCCGTGCCGCAGCCGGGCGAGAAATACGACCTCGCGCTGCGCTCGATCATGAGCGCCGGCGAGACCGTCGGCGAAGCCGTCTGTGCCTGGGCGCAGGCAGCGCTGGGCGTGACGGTGAACGAGATGTACGGCCAGACCGAGATCAACTACATCGTCGGCAACTGCGCGGCGGTGACGCCGCCCAAGTTCGGTGCCATGGGGCGCGGTTATCCCGGCCACCGCCTCGGCGTACTCGACGACGAAGGCAATCCGGTGGCGCCCGGCGAGATGGGCGAGGTCTGCGTGCAGCGCGCCTGCAATGGCGAGATGGACCCGGTGTTCATGCTCGGCTACTGGAACAACCCGCAGGCCACTGCGGAAAAATTCTTCGGTGGCGGCATCGATGATCCGCAGGCCTGGGGCCGCACCGGGGATTTGGCGAAGCTGGACGAGGACGGTGTGCTCTGGTACCAGGGCCGCAGCGACGACATGTTCAAGAGCGCCGGCTATCGCATCGGGCCGGGCGAGATCGAAAACTGCCTGGTCAAGCATGCGGCGGTGCTCAACGCCGCCGTGATTGGCGCCCCGGACGAAACGCGCGGCACCGTGGTCAAGGCCTTCATCGTGCTGCAGCCCGGGCAGGCGCCGTCGGCGGCGCTGGAGGCCTCGCTGCAGGACCACGTGCGCAAGTATCTGGCGCCTTACGAGTATCCCAAGATCATCGAGTTCATCGATGCCCTGCCGATGACCACCACCGGCAAGGTGCAGCGGCGGCTGTTGCGCGGGCGCTAGGGCGGGCTTCAGCCCGCCAAACACCCCGGCCGACTGAAGTCGGCCCTATTTCAGCCAGCGCCGGCGCCAGAAGATGATGGACAGTGTGGTGGCGACCGCCGCCATCATGCCGATGGCGACGAAAAATCCGGTCGGCCAGTCGAGCAGCGGCATGGTGCGGAAGTTCATGCCGAAGATGCCCGAGATCAGCGTCGCCGGCATGAAGATGATGGCGACCACGGTCAGCGCGCGGACCTCCTGGTTGACCCGGTTGCTGGCCGCCGAGAGGTAGATGTCGAGCATGCCGGCGATCATGTCGCGGCTGGCTTCCAGCGATTCGATGGCGTGCACGGTGTGGTCATACACGTCGCGCAGGTAGGGTCGGGTTTCGGGGCGGAAGAAGCGCTCGTCGGCGCGCGTCAGGCTGTTGATCACTTCGCGCAGCGGCCAGATCGAGCGGCGCAGGTTCAGCGTCTCGCGCTTGAGTTGATGCACCAGTTGCAGCGCACCCGGCCGCGGGTGCTCCAGCATCATGTCTTCCAGTTCCTCGGTGCGTTCGCCGATGTTCTCGAGGATGGTGAAATAGCGGTCGACGATGGCGTCGAGCAGGGAATAGGCGAGATAGTCGGCGCCGAGCCTGCGGATCTGGCCGCGATCCTGGCGCAGGCGTTCGCGCACCGGGTCGAAGCGGCCGCTGGGGCGTTCCTGGAAGCTGAGGACGAAGTTGGGGCCGAGGATCAGGCTGACCTGGTCGGAGCCGATCTCCCGGCTGTCGCCATCGACTTCGAAGAAGCGGGCGACGATGAACAGGTAATCGCCGTAGTCGTCGACCTTGGGTCGCTGGTTGGTGTTGAGGATGTCTTCCAGCACCAGGGGGTGCAGCCGGAAGCGGCGGCCGATTTCGGCCATCACCTCGGGTTCGTGCAGGCCATGCACGTTGAGCCAGAGCACCGGCAGGGCCGGCCGGTAGGCCTGCGACTCCGCCAGCGAGGTGAATTGGCGCTCGACCAGGTCGGCCTCGCCGTATTCGAGCAGGGTAATCGTGGCCTGCTCGGTCTTGCGCTCGCCGAGGTGGATCAGCGCCCCCGGCGCCAGTCCCACCTTGGCGGTTTGCGAGAGGCGTTTCGCGGCGCGGGGGTGGGCGCGATGCGGCTTCGAACTGGTCATGGCGGGCGGCTCATCGGCAGGCGAAAGGCGTATCATACGGCGGCGCATAAAGGCGTGGGCGCGGCGTAAATCAGGTGCGGGCGGGAAGTGCGCCGCAACGGGCCGCGGCTCAAGAGCATCGAAAAACAGGTGAATGGGAGAATCATGGCGCTGACAATTGGAGTTCCCCGCGAAACGCTGGCGGGCGAAAGGCGTGTGGCCACGGTACCGGAAGTCGTTGAAAAGCTGATCAAGCTGGGCTTCGCCGTGGCGGTCGAATCCGGCGCCGGCGACGCCGCGAATTGCAGCGACGACAGCTACCGCGCCGCCGGCGCCACGGTCATCGACGGCGCCGCCAGTCTGTGGGCGGCCTCCGACATCGTGTTCAAGGTCGGCGTACCGACGCCGGCGGAAGTCGGCCTGCTGCGCGCAGGCGGCACCCTGATCGGCTTCGTCTGGCCGGCGCAGAACCCGGAACTGATGCAGCAACTGGCGGCGAAAAAGGCCACCGTGCTGGCGATCGACGCCCTGCCGCGCCAGCTCTCGCGCGCGCAGAAGATGGATGCCCTGACGTCCCAGGCCGGCGTTGCCGGCTACCGCGCCGTGATCGAGGCGGCCAACGCCTTCGGCCGCTTCTTCAACGGCCAGATCACCGCCGCCGGCAAGGTGCCGCCGGCCAAGGTCTTCATCGCCGGCGCAGGCGTCGCGGGGCTGGCCGCGATCGGTACGGCGGCCAGCCTGGGCGCCATCGTGCGCGCCAACGACACCCGCGCCGAGGTCGCCGACCAGGTCGTTTCGCTGGGCGGCGAATTCGTCAAGGTCGATTACGAGGAGGAAGGTTCCGGCGGCGGTGGCTACGCCAAGGTCATGAGCGAGGGCTTCCAGCAGGCACAGCGCGAGATGTACGCGAAGCAGGCGCGCGAAGTCGACATCATCATCACCACCGCGCTGATTCCCGGCAAGCCGGCGCCGCGGCTGATCACCGCCGAGATGGTGCAGAGCATGAAGCCCGGCAGCGTGATCGTGGACATGGCGGCCGAGCGCGGCGGTAACTGCGAGCTGACCGAGCCGGGCAAGGCGGTGGTGAAGCACGGCGTCACCATCATCGGCTACAGCGACCTGAATTCGCGGCTGGCCAAGCAGTCCTCGACGCTCTACGCCACCAACCTGTTCCGCCTCATGGAGGAGTTGTGCAAGACCAAGGACGGCGTGGTCAACGTCAACATGGAAGACGACGCGATCCGCGGCCTGACCGTGATCAAGGAGGGCGAAGTGACCTGGCCGGCACCGCCGCCCAAGCTGCCGGCCGCGCCGCCGCCGAAACCGGCCGCCGCCGCAGCCGCCGCCAAGAAGGGCGGCCACGGCCATGGCGCGCCCGCCGAACCCATGGCGGCCGGCACGCTGGCGACCATGTTCGCCGTTGCCGCGGGCCTGTTCTGGTTCGTCGGCGCCAACGCACCGCAGGCCTTCCTCGCCCACTTCACCGTGTTCGTGCTGGCCTGCTTCGTCGGCTACATGGTGGTGTGGAACGTGACGCCGGCCCTGCATACGCCGCTGATGAGCGTGACCAACGCGATTTCATCGATCATCTGCATCGGCGCCCTGGTGCAGATCGCGCCGCCGCTGGCGGGCGGAGCGCCGCCGGATACGTGGATACGCTGGCTGGCGGTCGGCGGCATCGCGCTGACGGCGGTCAACATGTTCGGCGGTTTCGCCGTGACCCAGCGCATGCTGGACATGTTCCGCAAATAGGAGACACATCGAAATGTCCGGAAACCTGGCAACCGTCTCCTACATCGGAGCAACCATCCTCTTCATCCTCAGCCTCGGCGGGCTGTCGAATCCCGAGACCTCGCGCCGCGGCAACCTCTACGGCATGATCGGCATGACCATCGCCGTACTGGCCACGGTGTTCGGGCCGCGCGTCACGGCGGCAGGCTACCCCTGGATCATCGGCGCCATGGTGGCCGGCGGCGCCATCGGCCTCTACGCGGCGAAAGTCGTCAAGATGACGCAGATGCCGGAGCTGGTGGCGCTGATGCACAGCCTGGTCGGCCTTGCCGCTTGTCTGGTCGGCTTCGCCAGCTACATCGACACCTCGGCGCCGCTGACCGGCGCCGAGAAGACCATCCACGAGCTGGAAATCTACATCGGCATCCTGATTGGCGCGGTGACTTTCTCCGGCTCGCTGATCGCCTTCGGCAAGCTCAACGGCAAGATCGGCGGCGCGCCGCTGCTGCTGCCGGCACGCCACTGGCTCAACCTGATCGGCCTGCTGGTGGTGATCTGGTTCGGCGGCAAGTTCATCGCCGCCCATTCGATCAGCGACGGCATGACGCCGCTGATCATCATGACCGTGATCGCGCTGCTGTTCGGCATCCACATGGTGATGGCCATCGGCGGCGCCGACATGCCGGTGGTGGTCTCGATGCTCAACAGCTATTCCGGCTGGGCGGCGGCGGCGACCGGCTTCATGCTGTCGAACGACCTCCTGATCGTGGTCGGCGCGCTGGTGGGGTCCTCCGGCGCGATCCTGTCCTACATCATGTGCAAGGCGATGAACCGCCACTTCATCAGCGTGATCGCCGGCGGCTTCGGCACCGGCGGCGGCGCACCCGCGGCGCCCAAGGGCGAGGCCGCGGCGCCTGCCGGCGAAGTGGTGCCCGTCAGCGCCACCGAGACCGCCGAACTGCTGAAGGAGGCCAAGAGCGTGATCATCGTTCCCGGCTACGGCATGGCGGTGGCCCAGGCCCAGCACACGGTGTACGAAATCACCAAACACCTGCGCGAGAAGGGCGTGAACATCCGCTTCGGCATCCATCCGGTGGCGGGGCGCATGCCCGGCCACATGAACGTGCTGCTGGCCGAAGCCAAGGTGCCTTACGACATCGTGCTGGAAATGGACGAACTCAACGACGATTTCCCGACCACCGACGTGGCCATGGTGATCGGCGCCAACGACATCGTCAATCCGGCGGCGCAGGACGACCCGACCAGCCCCATCGCCGGCATGCCGGTGCTTGAAGTCTGGAAAGCCAAGACCTCGATCGTGATGAAGCGTTCGATGGCCTCGGGCTACGCCGGCGTGGACAATCCGCTGTTCTACAAGGAGAACAACCGCATGCTGTTCGGCGACGCGAAGAAGATGCTGGACGAGGTGCTGGTGGCGCTGAAGAGCTGATTGCCGTGTCGTGGGCGCCGACTTTCGGCGCGCGGAAAGAAAAAGCCACGGCAAGCCGTGGCTTTTTTTCGGGATGCCGGTCTGGACCGGTCCGGCTCAGAACTGCTTCGCAAATTCCTCAAACGCTTCCGGCAACAAGGGGCGGCTGAACAGGTAGCCCTGATAGGCATGGCAGCCGATGCTGGCAAGGAAGAATAGTTGCTCCTCGGTTTCCACGCCCTCGGCGATGACCGGCAGCCCCAGGGTATGCGCCAGGGCAACGATGGTGCGGGCGATGGCAGCATCGTTGGGATCGAACAGGATATCCCGCACGAAGGACTGATCGATCTTGATCTGGTCGAGTGGCAGGCGCTTGAGATAGGAAAGCGAAGAGTAGCCGGTGCCGAAGTCGTCCAGCGAAAAGCCCACTTTTTGCTCCTTGAGGGCGGTCATCTTGGTGATGATCTCCTCGATGTTGTCCAGCAGCAGGCTTTCGGTGAGTTCCAGTTTGAGCTTCCTCGGGTCCGCGTTGTTGCCGTCGAGCGCGGCCAGCACCTGGCCGAAGAAATCCCGCTGACGGAACTGCTGGGCGCTGACATTGACCGCCATGGTGAGGTGGGCGGTTTCCGGCCGCTTCGCCCAGGCATTGAGTTGCGCGCAGGCCTTGTCCAGTGCCCACAGCCCGAGCGGGAGGATCAGACCGGTATCTTCGGCCAGCGGAATGAATTCCGCCGGAAGGACGATGCCGCGCTGCGGATGGTTCCAGCGTATCAGCGCTTCGACGCCCGTGGTGCGGCCAATACGATCCACCTGGGGCTGGTAGTGAA
>Ga0268298_10001813_pt1 | contig 24244 bp, 23 predicted proteins | sample WWTPWeurt_MetaG_FD_194462 | JGI IMG/M metagenome (GOLD analysis project Ga0268298, IMG submission 194462) | Activated sludge microbial communities from WWTP in Nijmegen, Gelderland, Netherland - WWTP Weurt | ecosystem: Engineered > WWTP > Aerobic digester > Activated sludge | place...
GTAGTGTTCCATGTATTCCGCATAACGGTCGTTTTGCTTTGCATCTCCGCGTGCGACAATCCAGCTCAGCCCCTGCTTTTTGGCTCGTTTCATTCTGGATTTCTGTGTGTCGCGAGAAATGTTTAGAAAGAATTTGAAAATTGTGTAATTGTCCGCGCAGATTGTTCTTTCAAAATTGGAAATAGATTCCAGGTTCTCGGAGAAGACTTGTTTAGAATCTTTACCTTTCACGTGTCTATCCACCGCGCGACTGTACCAGGATCCAATCAGGAATTGCGCTTTTCCGTAGTAAGGGAGGCTCTGCCAGTACGGATACATGAACGGATAGCCGCTATTGCCTCTCCCTTCTGTGTAGACGATGAACTTTCGCGGGTCCAACCGCACAGTCATTGTTTTGAGAGCATCTCCCTTGCCGCTGGCGGCCCAGCCCTCCAGGATTGTCAGACAGGATAGTCCGCGATTGGCGCATTCATTGAATAGAATATAGAGTCTTTCTTGCAGATCTTTTTCTGCCGCATCGTAGGAATCTTTTTCTAGCTCTGGTCCGGTTTCGTAGTCGCGCAGGCGAATCATGACCGAGAATTGATGGTCCGGGGAATATCTGTCAAACACAAAGGCCGCGAATTCGAGACTCAAAAGTACTGGATTTTAAAGGGCGCTTTCCGACCATATGGTTAGAAGAGAATTCTGAATCAAACATGAGAATACCTGAAGCACCCGGGCGAAAGTCACGAGCGTTGATTGTGGAAGGCGGAGGAATGAGAGGTTCTTTCGCAGGCGGCGTTCTTGCGTCTATGAGCAGAATTTATCCTGCATCCAACTTCGATATCGTAGTAGGAGTATCCGCAGGAAGTTGCTCTGCGGCGTATTATGTAGCATCCACTCCCGCGGAGCGCCTGGTGGAGTTCTGTCTGGACGTATGGAGATATGAGCTTACCGGAAGCAAATTCATTTCTTACTGGAACGTGCTCAAAGGTAAGACCATTCTAAATCAAGAATACTTGATCGATTATTTATTTGGAAAAAAGTATCCCATTCCAAAAGGAAGAATGGATGAACCGGACGTGACACCCTGTTATGTGACAGTCACCAATCTTCATACGTTCTTACCTGAATACGTTCGCGCTACGAGTTCGAATTTGCTGAGCCTGCTAAAGGCTGCCACTTCTCTTCCCATTGCAACACGTGGTAGAAAGAGATTGGGGGAACATGAATACACGGACGGCGCGGTTCTTGATCCAATGCCCATCGAAGCAGTGATGGAAGCGGGCTACAAAGACATCACGGTTGTATTGAATCATCCAAGAAGCCATCGTTCGGATCCTGTAGGAAAAATGCTCAGCTGGTTATCTTTTCCTGGAAACAAAACAATCAGACAGATGATTTCGCGCGAGCATCACATTCGCTTCAATCGCGCCTTTGATTTGATCAATCATCCGCCTACAGGATTCAAAGTGAACATTGTGGATCCGGACAAACCAGTCGCGGCGGGTCTTGTGACTCGCGACATGGGAAGATTGAATCGTACCGTGGATCATGGCATTGAAACGGGCCTCCGTTATTTTTCAGAGTTGCAGAAATCACGCGTCTTCGCGCGGTTTCGCGATTTCTTTACACGCTCTTCATCAGGCTCAAGGTGAGATTGTTCGGAAACTGGAAGTTTGGACGCAGACCGCGCATTGGCGTGGCCCTTGGTTCTGGCGCTGCCCGCGGTTGGGCGCACATCGGTGTTTTGCGTTGTCTTGAGATGAATCGCATTCCTGTGGACGTCGTGGCTGGTTGTTCTGCGGGTGCGGTGATTGGCGCTTTTTACGCTGCGCGCGCCATGACCCAGGTCGAAAAGTTCGCGCTGATGTACAAGGGAGTGCGCGATACATTCAAGTATCTGGACTTTTCTCCACGAAGCGGTGGACTCGTACAAGGAAAGAATTTTATTAAGTTCCTGGAAGAGCATCTTCCTGTGCGAAATTTTTCAGAGCTCAAGATGCCGTTTGGTGTTGTTGCAACGGATCTAGTTCACATGGAAGAGGTTCATATTTCAGACGGTCCACTTCTTCCAGCGATTCGTGCGTCTGTTGCAGTCCCAGGATTTCTATCCCCCCTTGAATCACGGAGCCCCGCCGGAGAAGTGCGACAGCTTGTAGATGGAGGTCTTCTGAATCCGGTGCCAGTCTCGCTCTGCAGAAAACTGGGTGCGGACATTGTGATTGCTGTGGACTTGAATTCTGAGAAGTTTCACGAGCCTGCGAAGTCGATGACGGACATCATGGCTCGTTCCATTGACGCCATGCGCGAAGTGCATAAGAGAAACAATTTCAACTTTTATCCGGCAGATGTCCTGGTGGAGCCGCACATGCCTGAATTTGGATTCTTTGATTATCACAGAACCCAGGAAGCCATTGACATTGGATCAAAAGCAGCGGAAGAAAAGCTCGATCGAATCAAGCGATTGCTGTAGCTTCCAGTTTCTCCGCTTGCGCGCATTCTTCCAGTCGATCCAAAAACTCTGATGGCGTTTCGCACGATAGTAGAGCCAGCCGTTCGTGCTGCGGGAACTCCGCCGCATAACGGGTCGCATGTTTCCTAAATAGAATGACTGCGTGATCGCCATAGAAAGTAAGCATGTCCAGAAAATGTTCTTTGATCACAGATGTGATCTGTTCGCGCGGAAGAGCAGATCGCCTTATCCCTGAAAAGATCCAGGGATTTCCCATGGCCGCTCTTCCCACCAGCACTCCGTCTACTCCAAACTGAGCTATACGATTTTCTGCATCGAGGCGCGAAGACACATCACCGGACCCAATTACAGGAATGCGAACCATTGATTTTACTTCCGCGATTGCATCCCAGTCTGCGATCCCACCGTATCCTTCTTCGCGCGTGCGACCGTGAACAGAAATCATGCTTGCCCCGCTGTCTTCAATCATGAGAGCAATGTCTCTGTAGTTGCGCGAAAATCCATCCCAACCAATTCTCATTTTCGCACTCACTGGAATTTCTGGGCCCGCAATTCGAACAAGAGAGCGAATCATGGCAGATGCAAGTTCAGGAGTACGAAGGAGCCCTGCTCCTGATCCGTTGAGTGCAACTTCACGAGCCGAGCATCCCATGTTCAGGTCGATCACATCAGGACGTCTTTCTAGAACGGCAATCGCTGCTTCTTCGATGGAACGCAGTTTATTTCCGAAGATCTGGAGAATGACCGGTCTTTCCATCTCTTCGAATCGGAGCATGTCCAGGGCCCATGGTCTTCCTGCTGCGATGGAATTCGCGGGAACAAATTCTGAGAACGACAGAGCGGAGCCCATTCTTCTGCAAATTTTGCGAAATGGACTGTCCGAGAAATTCGCCATAGGCGAAAGGATCATCCGACCGTAAATGGGGACTCGACCTATGTGAAAGGACGGCTGCACCGGCTAAGAATCAGTTGAGCCATGCGGGCGGCCAATGTTTTTCGGTATGTGCTTCCCATTCAATCGAGCGGTCACCTCAGCGGTGCGATAGTGACATGGATGCTGGACCGAAACCGAATTGAGTTTACGTTTGACGAGTTCAGAGAAATGACCGCAGCGATTCATTCCGGCGGTTTGTTTAAGTACCTGGCGGGGGAACGTCCAGCTCTCCTCTCTCAGCTCACTTCGATCGTGCGAGACAAAGTGCCGGATATAGAAGAGGTGGAGATGGAATTTGTTCTGGAGCAGGCATTGTTGAACCTTCAGTCGCGTCTGTGATTCTCTCCGGCGATTTCTTTTGTTGTTGTCATTGAATCAGAAATTGCCCGGGATCGCCCATGGGAGAGACGAATGCGCAGTTTCGCCAGATACTTGATGTTTCTCCTATTCCCTTCGCTCTGAATGATGAAAATCAAAACATAACATATTTGAACCGGGCTTTTACACGCACGTTTGGTTATGATTTAACGGACATCCCTACTCTCGCAGAATGGTGGCCTCGCGCTTACCCGGAGCCGGCTTATCGCGAACGGGTGATGAAGTCCTGGCAGGAGAGAATGGAGAAAGCGACCAGAGAAGGCACGCAATTTGAAGCCCTGGAATTGACGATTCGCTGCAAAGATGGTTCAGATCGGATTGTAATCGTGAGCGCGGTTTCTCCTGGAGATGCGCCTGAAGGTGTGTATGCGGTCATGCTCTACGACATCACCGAAAGAATGAACCTGCTGGCCGCAGCCCAGCGCGCGGATCGCCTCAATTCACTTGGTGTTCTTGCAGGCGGAATCGCCCACGATTTTAATAATCTCCTTTCTTCTATTTTTGGATACATGGAGCTCGCGCGGGGTGCCACTACAGAGAGCCGCGTTATTGAATATCTCGATCGCGGTCTGTCCGCGTTTTCGAGAGCGCGAGGACTCGCTCAACAGCTTCTCACATTCGCACGCGGCGGAGATCCTGTCATGCAATCGGGCAATCTCGGGACACTCCTTTCGGAAACGTGCGAATTTGTTCTGGCCGGATCCAATGTTCACTATCAGTGCCACGTAGCAGACGATTTGTGGCCTTGCAATTTCGATACCGGTCAGATGAACCAGGTTTTTTCTAACCTGTTGATCAATGCACGTCAGGCAATGCCGGACGGAGGAAACATAGGGGCAGTCGCTTCGAATCGTTCTCTGAATGAAACTTCTGTTCACCCGGCAGGGCCATACGTCGAGATTCAGATTTCAGACAGCGGACGCGGAATTCCAGCGGAGCAAATTTCGCACATCTTTGATCCATTCTATAGCACTCGCCCAGGAGGTACAGGGCTGGGCCTTGCCACTTGCTTTTCCATCATTCAGAAACATGCAGGATTCATCGATGTAGAATCCACTCCCGGCAAAGGAGCAACGTTTCGTATTTTGATTCCTGTTGCAAAGTCAGGGAATTCGCGCGGAGCAAGTTTCGCCAAACACAGCGCAGGTGAACAAAGACTTCTGGTTATGGATGACGAAGAACTCATTCGTGCAGTGTCTCAGGATCTCTTTGCCTCTGCAGGATTTTCCGTTCAGGTAGCGGCTCACGGTGAAGAAGCACTCATTTTGTGCGATGAAGCGGCCAGGAGCGGCAGACCTTTTCATGCTGCGATTCTGGATTTGACGGTTCCTGGACACATGGGTGGAAAGGATCTTGCCAGACTACTCAGGAAGGATCACCCGGAAATTGCATTGTTTGCGTCCAGTGGCTATTCAGAAGATCCAGTAATGACGGCCCCCGCAGAATACGGATTCGTCGCCAGCATTCGAAAGCCATATCTGATTGCGGATGCAGCGCAGCTGGTTCGCCAGGTTCTTCGCACTTAGCGTTGGCTTGACGAAGAGCGGCAGTGGTGCAAATAACGATCTAAAGGATCGTAGATTCATGAAGCTTTCTAAAAAAACAGACTATGCGCTGCGTGCCATCTTTACTCTCGTAGAGCAGCATGCGACCGGGGAACCGGTTTCCATTTCCGATCTAGCGCAAGCCAATCGCATACCAAAGAGATTTCTCGAGCACATCATGCTGGATATGAAATCGCAAGGATGGGTGTCGAGCACTGCAGGGAAGTACGGAGGATATCGACTCGCAAAACATCCATCGCAGATCACGATGGGAGAAATCGTTCGTTATTTTGACGGAATTCTCGCGCCCATTGGTTGCGTTTCCATCGCTCGTTATGAACCATGCAAGCAGGAACGCGTGTGTCGCTTTCGTCGTCTTCTGCTGAATGTGCGAAACGCCGTCGCAGGAATGATGGATCGTGCGACGCTTGAATCTGTGTTCGCAGAAGGAATCGTCACGCAGAAAGAAGTGATGCACGTGTCTTTGATGGGCGGAGATGGAATCTGACTCAGGACTTGAGCATGCTGATTCGTCATATCGCAGAGCAATGGTAAGGCGTTAAACATTTGACCTGAAGCGGTCTGCGAAAATTCTATCTTCGCATGCGGAAACGATTTTTGACAACGTCATCTGCAACGTTCGCCCGCAGTTGGTTCGCAGCCATGGAACTATTGGTTATCGTGGGATTCTCTGCGTCCTGTAAGTATCCTTCGCATTGCGAAGGCGTCTTTTGTAGTATATGGCCCGCAGCTCTCGTCTTTGCGCGTCCGCGAACTCTTCCTGATACTGGACAGACCACATGTGCGACGACCGCGGGGGCTGTGATCTCCTGCGCGGGTACAGGGCAGGACGCCGAATACGCAACGCCAGGGGCCTACATACTCTACGAAACAACTCTCGGAAATGCAGTAGGAGAGGTGCTCGGTTCAGATCTTCTCTGGCAGAAATGTAGTTTTGGGCAAACCGGAAATTCTTGCGCTGGCACTGCGTTGTCTACGGTGACTCGTACGCAGGCATTCGCCGCATGTTCCGGAGTTGCGATTGCTGATCGTGTGTGGCGTTTGCCGAGTGTAAGAGAGATGCATCTTCTTCCTTACTTTGGAGGTGCAACAGTAGCCATGCCTTCTAGTTTCTTTCCGAACACAGCTTCCGGAACGAACGTGTATCATTGGACTTCTACAACTGTTGTGGCCAGCCCCGCAAACTCATATCTGTTTGCTCAAAAATTTGGTTTCTTCGCTTCGCAATCCAATGCGCTGGCAACAGACACGTTCGCTCGTTGTGTGGCCGGTCCCGCCCAGCCCACGCAGGATTATGTGAGGCTTGGTGTAACTGAGCCTTCTGTGCGTGACAATACTACGGGCTTGACCTGGACGGTTTGCGCTCTCAAGACCGGTGGCGCGGCAGACACTTCAGCTAATTGCGCGGGTCCCGCGCCGGCTAACTTCACGCAGACGAACGCTCTCACATTTTGCGAGTCGCTCGTGTACGGTGGATTTACTGACTGGAGACTTCCGAATGTTCGGGAGCTCGCAAGCTTGATGGATTACACGCAGTCTGTGAACCCAACAGTAAATCAGACCTACTTTACCGCCAATCCGAGTGCTACAGTTTATTGGTCTTCCACCAACGATATTAGCAATGCTGCGAACGCTTACATCTTTGATGTTTCAGACGGTACTTCCGGCACAATCGCGCGTACGGCTTCGATCGGAGATGTTCGATGCGTACGAGGCCCGTGGTGAGTCTTCTCCGCCGTTGATCAATGTTCCGCTTCCCAGATTCCATCCCATGGCGCTGATTCATTGATTCGATCGAGGCGTTTGAGATACATCTCAGCCACACTGTCGCCATTGACGTTCTGCATGTGTTCACTGAATTGAGTTTTTGCGGCCGCGAAATCACCGGCGCGATAGGAGAGTAAAGCTCCCATATAAGAAGAGATATGTTTTTCGCGCGAAGCCAGAACGTCAGGTGAGAGACCATTCATGATTTCATACAATACAACGGGTTGTTTTTTTCCTCGTACACGAATCGCGTCGACTTCGCGCGCAGCAAGCTGCGGAATTTCCTGAATGAGTTTATAGACTGAATCGGATACAATGATTTCTGTACCGTACTGCTTATTGATGCTCTCTATTCTGGAAGCCAGATTGACTGTATCGCCAATCACAGTTGTTTCCAGCCTGTGAGGAGAGCCAATGGTTCCAAGCATCAATTCTCCGAAATGAATTCCAATTCCAACTCTAGCTTTGCCCGTGTATGCAACCCAGTTTTGCATTTCGATGGCGGCCTGGACCGCTCCGGTTGGTGCCGGGAAGAGTGCCATGATGGCGTCCCCGATGAACTTGTCGATGAATCCGTCGTGCTTTTGAATGATTGGTTCCAGTCCGCCGTGAAATTCATTTAGAAACGAAAACGTTCCTTCTGAGCCCAGCCGTTCGCTCATTTCGGTGAACCCTCGTATGTCCAGAAACAGAACTGCCATTTGCTTGCGAACTGCGTCGCCATGCGAAATGCTCATGATGTTCTTTTTTCCAAGGTATTCCAGAAATTCTCCTGGTACAAATCTCGCAAATGACTCTGCCGCGGCGGTCTGTTCTGCGAGAGCTCTGGCCTGTTCTTGCGACAGATCCCTTCTGGCTTCCTGTTCCGATTGTCGCAATGAGTTGATTCTGTATCCCAGCGCCAGACTCAAAAGGATCGCTTCAAACGCGGCTCCAAAAAATTGTCCATATTGAGTGATGAAGCCTGCAGGAATGAAGTTTAGATTTTGCACGATGAAAAGCAAAATTCCAATCATCAAGAACGACCATGCAGTAAGGAAGTATTTGGCTGGCTTAAATCCATCTCGCACCAGGCTGATCGCAGCAACCAGAATCACAATGATCCCGAGGACTGGCATTCCGTTGCCAATCTGCGCCATCTGGGGAATCGTCAAGAATGGAAGGGCGATCAAACCCAGAAGGTGAATCAAAGCCACAACGTTAGCCGCCATTGCCAGGCGAGGCCTCTTTTCCGGCAGGAGCAGAAATTTTCGCGAGAATATGAGAGCGAATATGGTAGCAGCCAGCGCCACAACCGGTCCAAGCGCCGGTGTTTTTCCAGTCCATGAATCGGGCACCAGGTATGCCGCATGACCGCTGATGAATGCAAAATACTCTGTTACGAACAAAATGTAAAAGACATAGTAGAGATAGCTTCTGTCTCGAATGGATATAAATAGCAATAGGTTGTAGAGTGCCATGGCAAACATGAGGCCAAAGAACATGGCAAAAAAACCAGTGCGTAGCATGTCGCGCATGGGAAAGGATCTGGCATTCCATATGAAGACCGGCATATTGAGTCCGCCCACAGACTGCGCGCGCATGTAGATGGACTCTGGTTCTGTTACGTTCTGGATGGGAAACAGAAAGTAATGATGCGGAATGAGTCTGAGCCTGGGAGGAACTTCATCGTAAATGAGCCTATCTGCAACGGTCCCATCCTGGTGAAGTCGATAGAAATGAACTGAGCGCGGAAGTGAACTGGCCAGTTCAAAGTACCAACTGGTGGTTGCTTTTGGATCCGGAAGAATGCGAAAGCGGACCCAGACTGCGTTGGTTGTGATTCCGAAAGCAGGGTAGTAAGCACGCACAGGAATAAAGTTGCAATTCTTTATCTCTTCCAGAGTTTTTGTGCCAGATTCGTCCACGCAATATTCCATCTGTGGCCCGGGCCTGAACATGGGCGTACTTTCATTCAATTGAATGGGGCCCTGCGGCGGAAAGATATGTGAGCAGCCGGCTGTCGCAATCAACGCCGCGATGAGAATCAGTTGCCTGGCAATCTGTCGCACGTCGCAGTACAAACGGCTGTGGGTGTTCGTCAAATGACTTCTACAGACCAAGCCAGTGTCGAATGGGGATTCGAGCAGCCGGCATCCACGCCAGAATGCCCGCGCTAAAAGCAACAGTCAGAATCATCCACTGCCTGTTCGACCATGGGAGGTCTTCCTTTCTTTTCCAGTAGAAGTAACCAAGGCAAATCCAGGCGAACACCAGCTCGATTCCAATGGCCACGTAGGGCATTGTCTTGTAGCTGTTTAGACCAATGGATGGAGAAGAATACCACATGATCTGATGCGAAAACCCGACCACATAGTCGCATAGCACATGTATGACGACGAGAGCGGCGCTCCAGAGAGCAGTGACTGCGTTTCGAAACACAATGGCCACCACGACTCCAGTGATGATTGCCTGGAAGAGGGCGGGAACCAGATTGTGACTGAACCTCATATCTACTACAATGCTATCAAACGTTGCATCCAGAATGGATGCAGGGAGCGTGGGCTCAATGCCGGCTATCGCAAAAAGCAGCCAGAGAAATTCAGGAATCTGAGAAGCAAGCAAGAAAAGCCAGAACGGTCCTCGTGCTTTGTGAGCTGCGGGAAGAAAAGCAGCCGCGTAGTGACCGGCGATCATACGCTCCGCCTTGCAAGCCGCATAAGCAGCCAGAAAAAGAACGCGTAGAACGCAATGAGCGCAAAAATGAGGGACGTCATGGATGCTCCTTACCGTTAAGCGATTTCTAAATGTACCTGAATGGTTTTGCCAGCGGAGATTTTTTCCGCTTTGCGCACTTCCATTTTAATGGGCAGAACGAACGATCCACTCTTTTTCTCTGGAAAGACAGATGTGTTCCACTTTGTTTTTCCCGTCGACGCAGTCACTTTGATGGTTCCCCATCCGCGCCTGCTGTGGCCGTAGTCTTCTTTCAGTTCTCTGGCTGTCTTTGCAGGGAGTGTAACAAAATGCCACGCTCCCTGCCCGGAGTAGATCCATACTTTCGCGCGAAATGTGTACATAACTGGCGCGAAGGGTTGATCCTATCCGTCACTCTCCTCCAATGTCTCCTGGCTTGAAAAGAGGACGGGTCAATGACTGTGATTCATCGAGCATTTCTTGCATTTCCCGGCGGAGCTTCTTGAGCAATTCGTCTAGAGCAGATTTCTTTGCCTTCTTGTCTTTTGGCGCGAATTCCGAGAGGCGGAACGGTTTTGCAAATTTCACGACCGCCTTTCTAGCGCGCGGAGATGGCTCTCCTCCGAGTGCGCGCGGCTTTTTGCCGTAGACGTAGGATTCAAATCGTGCCAGCCATTCATAAAAACGCTCCGGTGTAGGGTTAGAAACCAGGTAGTCTTTCTTGATGACGATGAAGTCGAAAGCCTTTACGCATTCACCATGTGCCCATTCCAGATCTTCCGGGGTTACTTTAGGAAGATTAGGATCTGGATAACCAATGGATATCATTTCCATGAGCGCGAATAGCTGACGCAGCTTTCCGATTGCATCCGCTTTGCGATCAAAGTTCTTAACGTTGAATCGATCTGCAATGTTGTCCAGAATCGTGTGGCGAATTCTTCCAATGCGATAGTCGAAATCTTTGTCCGGAGAAACTTCCACTCCGTACTGTTGCTCCGCGCGCTCGAGTAGAACTTTTCCGAAATGCAAGAATCGGCGAAGCAGATTTCTTCCACCCGGATCCACTCCGAGTTTCTTTTCAAGAGCTGCCATGGATTCTTCGAGATGCTCCTGTAATTGCGAAGGAGTTCCTTTATAGATGTACTTGATGAATCCAGGAAGTACTACAATGTCCGCGGCCGGATCCACTTTGCGCGCGTCTTCTAGAGCCCAGAAACCGAGCTGAGCGAGACCTGGCTGAAATGGCATGAGACTGTCGTTTTCGCCGCTGGTTGGTTCTCCTTCGGGGAAAAGCACAAGTTTTCCCCCTGCCTGTGCGAGAGAAGAGCGAGCGGTCTTGAGAGAGTCGCGGTCACTGATGCCTGCAATGACTGAGAATGCACCCAGGTTTGAAATGATTTTGCCAGTCAGACCGAATGTCCAGTCGAACACCTGACGCGATGCCATATAACGAAACCGGGAGCCCATGAGATTTCCAATGTAGTATGCGATGGGTGGTTCCGCAGTCGTGGGATGGTTTGTAAAAAATATCAAGCGTTCGTTTCGCAGGGTGCGAAGCATCTCTTTGTCTTCCGGGCGAATTTCCACATCGTCTATATTCTGCACCGCCTTGATTAGAACGGGAAACAGCAAATCCGCTGTCCAGGCGAGAGGTAGATTGAAACCGGGCGCGATGAATGGTTGCATAAGGGGTTCAGAGGTAGCCCCCTTCCTTTTTTTGGTAAAGTAAGTTTTTTTAACTTTCAAATTTTCGGCATTGGTTCAGTCCATAGTCATGCTGGAAGAAGTAAGCAAACTGATTGATTCACGCGAAACTGCGGGATCGCTTGAGAAAGCCATCGAATTGTTGGAAAAACTTAAGGCGGAGAATCCGGAAAAAGACATCATCCGGGGGAAGCTCTCCAGTGCTTTCTTCTATAAAGGACTGTTCTCGCCGGAAGGAACGCGCGAACGAGAAGATGCATTTGATAACGGCGTTAAATATGGCCAGGAAGCAATCACGCTGAATCCGCGTGCTGTGTATGGAAATTTCTGGTATGCTTCGAATCTTGGTTACCTGGGGATGTGTCGCGGGGCGCTTGCTTCTCTGGCATCCATTGATCCTTTCAAGAAATCCATGGAAGTTGTCTTGAAAGAGAATGAGAACTTTTACTTTGGTGGACCTCATCGCGCGATCGGTCGTTTGTACCACCAGGCGCCAGGCTGGCCCATCAGCATTGGAAATAAGAACAAAGCATTCGAGCATCTTGAAAAGTGCGTTCAACTAGCGCCTAACTTCATGAATAATCGCCTCTATCTGGCGGAGCTTCTCATCGACATGGGGAAGAAAGACAAGGCAGTGGAACACTTAAACTTTTGTAAGGATACAGCGCTCAACCCTGGTCACGAAAAAGAAGACGGCGTATACAAGGAACAGGCAGAGAAGCTTCTGAAAAGAATTTCTTAATTCAGGTTTTTCTACTCTGCGAAGCTGCGAAGGTCTTCGCGTGTTTTCATGCGAAGATCGCCTGACTGCGCTCCGGCTGGACTGTTTTGTTCTCCCATGATCAAGCTGCGGAATTCAGGATCCAGTTCGGATGTGTCTGCATCTATTTCAAATCCTGCGTTGTGAATCAAATTGTATGTTTCACGCGCATCCGATCCCTTCACATTCAGATAGCCCGAAACAAACAGAGAATTCCCTACGCGAAATGCTTCCTGCTGCTTGTCTTTGAGGTGGATTTCTCTTCCGGCTGCAATGCGAATCTCCGCGGATGGATTTGCTATACGATAGACACAGAGAATGCGAAGACAATAATCCGGGGAAAGAGTGGACGCATGTGCGACGTTGTGGCCGGGCACCGGAAGAAAGAAATTCACCGGAATAGAAGGCACATTCAGACTTCGTAGCCTGACCGCAACTTGCGCGAGATCTTCCGGGGATTCGCCCATTCCTGCAATGAGTCCACTGCACACAGAAATTCCAGCATCCCTTACATTCTCGATCGTCTGAATGCGATCCTGAAATGTGTGCGTGGTTACGATTTCCGCTGTATGCGATTCTGAAGTGTTTAGATTGTGATTGTATCGATCCAGACCCGCTTCCGCAAGTATCTGTGCGAAGTGAGGATCTTTGATGATGCCTGCGCTCAAGCAGAGACGCATCGGATATTTCTCTTTGATTTTGCGAATCAGATCTGCGTACTGCACAGTTTGTTTTTCCGAGGGACCAGTGCCGGACGTGACAATGCAGAAGCGATAGGCGCCAGAGCGAAACGCTACCTCAGCTTCCTTCAGTATTTCTTGTTCTTTCTTCAAAGAATAGGCAGGAATTTCTTCTGTTGCAGTCTTTCTCTGCGCGCAATATCCGCAGTCTTCCGCGCAATATCCGTTTCGAACGTTGTCCAGAATGTGCACCTGGATCTTGTTTCCAAAGTATTTGCGCCGCGGCTCTTCTGCGATCCCAAGCAATTCGGAGAGTGGAATTTCTCCGCGTAAAGCAAGTGCTAGATCCGCTTCTACGGGCATACTCTCCCCGTTTGCAACGCGCTTCAGTCTTTCTCGCAGATCCATGTTTCAGAAAAAAACTGACGACCAGGCGAACAAGCGTTTTCGAGAGCGGCAACAAGCCCCCCTCGCGCGTTTTATCACGCATAGAAAGTGCGAGATAGTACCCGCGGTTGCAGTCAATACGTCCCAGGATTGCGTGATAAATCCGGCGGCGTGGGCGATGCAAATGCACGCATATTCCGGTGGCCGAATTCTGGGAAGGATTCGCGATGGATACAGCGTTTTTTGTCGAGGCGCGATCGCGAGCGTCCGTGGTCGCTCCCCGGCGCGTTTTATCACGCATAAAAAGTGCGAGATAATACCCGCGGTTGCATGTAATGCGTCATGTGAGTGCGTGATAAATCCGGGGCACTCCGGGCTACGGAAGACCTGATCTTCTTCCCGGCAGATCATTTGCCTGCCCTTGCGCGGCATTTTCAAGTCCAGACAACTCCCGGCCAGCGATCTGAAGGGTGCGAAGCATCCGTTCGTGCGAAAATTCCCGTTATGCGACATTTCCTCATCACGGACGGACGAAGCGAATGCGGAGCCCGGAGGAGCGCGGTCCGAGCAGTCCCTGCGTTCGAGGCCGCACGAGACGCTGAATCTCCTTGACGTAAATATCTGGTAAAGGCGAGTGAAGGCATGCGCATTCACACAATGTCCTCATATAGACCATACGCCGCCCTTTGCGTGTTCGCACTGGCCTTCTTTCATGCTGCCTTGAATCCTTTGACTGCTGAGGTGGAATTGCGCGTCGCGACCCTGGCCCCGAGCGGTAGCAACTGGATGTCGGAAATGGAAAAATCTTCTATGGAGATCAAAGACAAGACTAACGGTAGGGTCACGGTCAAATACTTCCCAGGCGGCCAACAGGGAGATGAGCGCGACTACGTTCGCAAGATCAAGCTTGGCCAGCTTGATGGAGCGACTGTCACATCGGTCGGACTCTCTATGATAGATGAATCGATCCGCGTGCTCGAACTGCCGGATATGTTCGAGAGTGCTGAAGAACTGGACTACGTTGCGGACAAAATCTGGCCTCACTTTCAGGCAAAGTTCAAAGCGAAAGGATTCAGGCTGGGCGCCAGGGGAGAGGTCGGCTGGACATACTTTCTGTCTAAGAACAAAGTGGAATCACTTTCGCAGCTTCGCGCACAAAAGGCTTGGGTCTGGGGTGACGACGTCATTGCTCGCACGTTATTCGCCAATCTGGGAATGAACGGTGTGCCTCTGGGAGTACCGGAAGTGGATGCCGCTCTGACGACCGGTAAGGTTGACATGTGCTATGGATCGCCGCTTGCTGCCGTGGCTCTGCAATGGTATACCAAAATCAAGTATATAACTTCCATGCCATTGAACTTCTCCGTCGGCGCGACCGTATACTGGGAAGACTCAATCAACAAAGTCACTGCGGAAGATCAAAAGACAATAGAAGAAATAGATCGTGCCTCTTCTAAAAAGATTCGCAAAGTCGCGAGAAAAAGTAACGAAGACGCCATCAACACGATGAAACGACGCGGAGTCGCGGTAGTGGAAACTCCTGCTCAAATGGTCACCGAGTTTGGAAATCATGCAGAACAAATACGCACGACGTTGACTGGAAAGGCGTTCTCAAAACAGGATCTGGATCTGGTTTTGCGTTATCGGAGTGATCATCGCATAAAGAGGGGCGGAAAACCAAAGTAGCGCGGATTGCATGAAGGAATTTCGCAGCGCGAAATTCCTTCTGCTGGAAGGCGCACGAGACGTCAATTCAGGCGATCCATCCTCTGCTTCACTTTTCCGAGAGCCGCTTTCAGTTTTTCCTGGTCTGGCGCCAGTTCGACTGCTCTTTCCAGAGAGAGAGCGGATTCTCTGTACTTCCCAAGTTTGAAATAGACATTCCCCAGTAGCTTGAGTGCATGCACATGCTGCTGGTCGAGTTCAATCGCTTTTTCAAGAAATGGGGTGGCTTCGTTTTCGCGTCCGAGTCTTTCCAGACAAAGGCCACGATAGTACAGTGCCAGAGCGCCTTCTGCGTTCGTGTCTACTTTCTCCAGTGATGCGAGAGCCTCTTCGAATCTATGATTCTTCATGTGATCTACAAGCTCCGGAAGATTGATTTCAGGCGCCGCACTGAACTGGCCCTGCGGTTGGAACTCAATCTTGATCAGAGAAAGATCGTCCGTGATGTCTCCTTGCTTCAAAATCAATTCAATGATGCGATCCAGATTTCCTTCCGCCTGTTCGATCAAGCGAAGGAACAAGGTTTCATCTTCGTTGATCTGTCTGTTTGTAGCATCGCGTGTTAGATTGATATCATCGCGTCCGTCTGAACCAATGAACAGAACATCTCCTGGTTCCAGATTCGCCTCTGTGACCTGGTAAGATCCCTGCAATTGCGAACCAAGCTTTCGCAGATAGATGTCCTCTTCTATAAAAACCGCGCGTCCCTTTCTATAAAGGACGGCCATTGGATGCTCCGCGTTGAAAAAGACGACATGTCCTGTCGCATCGTCAATGAGTCCCATGATGCAGGAAACATACATGGAGCCGTCAAACGTCAAAAACACATTGTGAATTTCATTGTAAGTGTCCCGCAGCCAGTCCTTTGGATCGATGTCCAGATCTCGCTTGTTGGACGCAGAGCGAGACATGATCGAGTTGACCACGGAGCCCATGATGAGTGCACCTCCGGCTCCTTGCATCGATTTTCCCATCGCATCTCCGTTGACGAACATCGTATAACGTTTGCCGCGGATCTTTAGATTTCCGGTTACGCACATATCCCCGCCAAGCTCTCCTGCTTTGTTGCGGAATGTGAATTCTTTCTTTTGTTTCACGAAGAACTCAGTTTTTACGTCCTTGCTTCGATTGTAGTTCTTAAAGAGTGGGTTTGCGAGAAGGTTGGTCAGATAGTAGTCTGCATCCTGTTGGGCTTTGAGCGCCTGCACTGTTTGCAGTGTGTTCTGCAATTCGTTTGTGCGTGCGGCCACTTTGTCTTCTAGAGTGCGCGCATGTTCTCGCACTTCCTCCACCATCGCATTGAAAGTGGAGGCCAGGACACCCAGTTCGTCTCCGGTGTGGATTTCGATTTTAGTATTGTAGTCTCTGTTTTTTACTCTTTCGGCACCTTCGCGAAGCAAGACGATCGGATGAGCCAGCCAGCGAGATATCAAATATGAAATGACAATGGAAAGAAGGAGACTTGCAAGAATGACTGCAATGCAAAGATATTTTAGCCTCTGCACCAGATTCACCTGCGAGAGCGCACTCATGTCAATGCCCATCACCGCAATGGTTCTTCCGTCTTTTGACTTGATGGGAATATAGGCGGACATCCACGTTCCCCATTTGTCCTGATAGTATTCTTCGCTGGTGTGGACTTTGCCGTCAAAGGCAGCGCGAAGACCGGGCTGCTCAGATACGTTGTAGAGCTGGCCTATTTCAGTTGGTTGTTCGTCATCTGAAATCTTGCCGTCCCCGTCCATATCCACTCCATCATTGTCTCCGTCCACGATGAACTTCAGAATGCTTCTGTCTTTGGATTGGGGAATGGTTACGAGAATGTATACAAAGCGAATGAGAGGCGGATCTGTCCTGTACCAGGAGGGTACTTGTTCGAGTGGTCCAAGCGCCGTGACATCCGAGCGGCTTGCATTTTTGATTTGCCGCATAACGTTGACAATTAGTTGAAAGTCTGAAGTTGCTTCCAGTTCCTTCACCTGGTCTTCTGTCAGAGACATGGCTGTCTGGCCTGCGGAAATCCCGAGCAATTTCTCATCCCGCGGCAAGGTCAACTTTTCTGTTTTTTCGTTGAGCCTTTCGATGGCTGCTCTGTGTTCTTCCGTTAGCAGGAATTGTCCGGCACGACCAATGTCCGCGAGCCTTGCTGCGAGCTCATTCCACACATTGCGATAAACCAGCGAATAGAAATAGATGAGGCCAGCACTCGTTGTGCCGACTGCGAGCAGACAGATCGCCAGACCCATCTTCAGTCCGAACTTCAAGCGCATACGTTCCCCCCTGCCAGAAGCCTACCCCCTGGATGGAAGCTGTCAATCCCCAAATCGGTTAGGCGCTAAACTCGATGATGGTTTCTTCCAGGATTTCGTAGATGCGATCAAGCTCCGCTCGCTCTATGATGTAAGGCAAACATAGGTAAACGATGTTTCCCAGGGGCCGAACCAGAAGCCCTTTCTCCACGCATCTTTCGCGAAAGTTAGGCGAAAAGGATCCAGTGTAACCGGAATTGAGCGCTATCTCCATGGCCGCCACGCTGCCCATCTGTCTGGTCGTGCGGATGAGAGAACTTGCGCGGCCGGCGCACAGCGTTCTTAGATTTTCCTGGTTCCAGCTTTCGATCCACTTGATTTGTGTCATGCATGTGTCATCGATCAAATCCAGGCTTGCGTTTGCGGCGGCACATCCTGCCGGATTGGCGGTCATGGAGTGTCCGTGAAAGAGAGTGTGCGATCGATCATCGCTGTAGAATCCTTGATAGACTTTTTCGCTTGCGAGCGTTGCGGCAAACGGAACCACCCCTGCAGAAAGGCCTTTGCTGAGTGCCATAATGTCTGGCCAGATTTGTGCTTGTTCGCAGGCGAAGAAGGATCCAGTTCTTCCAAATCCTGTGAACACCTCATCTGCGATCAAAAATACGTCATGCTGATCGCATAACGTTCGCGCTTCCTTCAAATAGGAGGGAGAATACATGATCATCCCTCCTGCGCCCTGGATGATTGGCTCAAGGATGAGCCCGCATATTTCATGCGAATTCGATTCAAGGATTTGCCTCAGGCTCTCGACGGCACCTTCCTGATCTGGTCCTTTCGCAGTGAAGACTGGAAAGAGGAGGGGCTCATACATTTTATGAAATACGGACCGAGCCCCTGCAGACATTGTGCCGATTGTATCTCCGTGATATCCGTTTTCAAGCGTGATGAATTTCGATTTTTCTGGGCGCCCGCAGTTTACAAAATACTGAAAGGCCATTTTCAAACCGATTTCTACGGCACACGCTCCATTGTCAGAATAGAACGCACGTGGCAAATGTCCGTTTGTCTTTTCCGAAAGTCTGTGCGAAAGACGTGCCGCTGGCTCGTGAGTGAATCCAGCATACATTACCTGATCGAGTGCATTGAGCTGCTTCTGAACTGCGTTCACGATGTCCGGGTGATTGTGGCCATGGATACTGACCCACCAGGAACCAACTGCATCTATGATTTTGCGGCCATCACTTGCGATTAGATAAAGTCCTTCCGCTCTATCTATGATGACCGGGGGTGCGGATAGCTTCATTTGAGTGAATGGCTGCCAGGCGTGCTTCGCGTGCCAGTTGAGTATGTCTGCGGTCTGGTTCATAGCATCTGCTTCAGTGTGAAAAATGGGTCTGGAGAATCATAAGTAAGACGTAAGGACTCCTTCTGGATCTACAGTTTCAAAATCTTCGCGAGATTTGAATTCAAAGGATCCCAGAACTCTGGCGCCAGACATTTCAGAAACGGTTCGGACATTGTCCGCATTTTCCGGCCCACAGAACACAATTCCCGCACATTCAATTTTTTCAAGTTTGAGTCGATCCAGAGTCAATAGAGAATGATTGATGGTTCCGAGTCCGGTTCTGGCAACCAGAACTACTGGAATTCTGCATGCTTTTAGTAGATCGATCCACGTCGCAGAGCGAGTCAGAGGAACGCACAGGCCGCCGGCTCCTTCCATGATGACAGGTCCGGAGATGGACCTGGTTTTTTGAATCAAGGCATCGAGATCGATTTGGGTTCCGTCGAGTTCCGCTGCTCTGTGCGGAGAAAGAGGCTGTGTGAAGCTCAAATACGTGGGCAAGAAGAATGAATCCGCAAGACCAGTCAGGTGACGAACGGTGTCATGGTCGCCGGGATCTTCTGCACTGGCGCCTGTTTGAACTGGTTTCCAGTATCGAATGCCGCTTAACGTTCTATGTCTCCAGAGAAGAGCTGCCGCTGCATGTGTTTTTCCGGCTCCTGTATCCGTTCCGCAGACGAAGATCATGTGGCATTCAGGAACTGAGTCAGAGTGGTGATGGGCATGTTCGCATAGCCGCGCAACACACGCACCTGTCCTCCTCTGATCAGGATCAAGGTTGGGACGGATTGGATGCCCAGCTTCTGTAAATCGGGCCAGATATCATCTGAAGTCGCATCTATTTCTCTGACTTCATACGGTTGAAGCGCTGCTTTCAATGGGTCCGAGTGAAGGGTCTTTTCAAATGCGGGGCATTCCCAGCACCAGGTCGCACTTACATAGAAGAGCCTGGTTCCGTCTGCATGTTCAATTTGTGCTCGCGCAACCTTCCACGAAGCACTGGTTATGCGATTGTCTTTCCATCCAGGACGAACCAGTGCTGCGAGAATCGCCAGAACCAGAATTCCGCCCAAAACCAGAACTCTTCTTTTATTTAGCAGGAGCAGTTACCTCTGCAAGCATTGCATCTAGCTGGTCGACGGTCGTATCTGCACCGCGGTCCAGGGCCGCGCGAAGATCACGCTCTCTTTCCCAAATATTCAAAACGGTTACTCCGCCCGCCGGACCGCGTTTCTTCATGCACCACACGTAGAGCAAAACGCTTCGCGCCATCAGATTGCTGCGATCTGAATCTACGAGCGCCTTCTTAAATGCACCGGGCACGCTTAGCTTTTTGACCGTGAGTGCGGCATCGTCTGTGATTTTTGGACGATAATATTTTTCAAATTTCGAAACACAGCTGCTCCAATCGCCTCGCTCAATTTCCTCCTGAACATACCATCCGAGCGAAATTGCCATTCCAGTTCTAAACCATTCCATTCCATCTTCAGGTGCGCCTGTCATGAGCACGTAGCGCGCATATTCCGTGAGGATGTAGCGAGAGATCCAGCTCTTGTCTGGCATTGGACTGAGCACCATGATGACCTGGTCCTGCGATCGTAGCGTTCTGCCAGGCTTCTTCGCCGGATCGTATCCAAGTTGGAGGAGTACTGCATCGCGCTCTGCGTCTGTTTTTAGAAGCCAGATGACGAGCGGTCTTGGGACCGCCTTTTGCCCGAGGATCGATTGTAGTTTTTGTGCCGCAATGGCGAGGTCTGGCAGCGCCGGTTCGAGAGTGGTTCGAAGATCGGGCGAAAGCTTCAACTGCAGAGTGCCCTGACTCCACTGGGTCAGAACGGTTTGTGCCCTGGTCATGGTGAAAGGGGACATAACAATGGCGATGAAAAGAGCGCAACCGGCCCTTCGAGCACCTTTTTGCTTGAAAAAGAACAGCATGGCGTCGATCCTGATGACAGACAGCGGGGCTGCAATCATTCTCTATGCGTATCTTACTTCTATTCATTCTGGCCATAAGCGGCATCTTTGCGGAAAAACCTGTGGTCAAAGCGGTCGCGGCAACTACGGCGGCTCCGTCTCCTGGCGTGTTTCGTCATTATTTTCCAACTACTGAAATTGCTCTTCCGGCAAGCTATCCGTTCATTCAACCACAGAAGATGCGATTCGCCGGAAACGGTCTGCAGATCGACGTTTTCGCGCGAAGCTTTGCGCAGGGCCAGCCCGCTTACATTGAAATTATTAAACTCAAGCCAGCCGAAAGTGATCCTTACATCTATTTTGAAGGAAAGCAAATCAGGCTGACTCGCTATCCCTGGGGATTTCGCGGGCTGTTTGCCATATCTCCGACTATCGCTGCTCCTGGTTGGAAGAAATTCAAAGTTCAATACGCAGGCAAGACGGACGAGTATCGATTGTTCATCCAGAAAGTGAATTTCCCTGTATACTATTCCACTATGTACATTCCTGCCATTGCGAACAATACGGAAGTGACCAAACCGGACACAGCTGCCTTTATTCAAAGATGCCAGGAAAAGAAAAATCGCATTTTCTCAAGGGTGAATGCGGATACTTTTTCCAATCGTCTTTCTTTCCCGCGCGATCTATATCGTATAACGTCTCCTTTCAATGCAAAAAGAGTTTATCAGAGATACCAGATGCAGGGCAAAAAAGCAGTCGCCCTTCCTTCTCAGTTCCATTTTCACACAGGGCTGGACATGTATGCGAAGTGGGGAGATCCAATCTTCGCCATGGCAGACGGGACGGCCGTGATTGCTGAAAACATGTTCTATGAGGGCGGATTTACAGCCGTGGATCACGGAAATGGAATTTTTACAATGTACATGCACCAGAGCAAGATCAACGTTCGTGAGGGTCAGTTTGTTCGCGCTGGAGATCTAATTGGTCTGGCAGGTGCAACTGGAGCCGCTACCGGTTCTCACTTGCACGTAAGCTTGTTCATTGACTGGGTGCCCCTGGATCCAATGGGGCTGTTGTCTCTACCAATTCGCAATTAATTCGTCTGATCTATGACGACTAACGTTCCCGGAGGAGCTTCTCAAGCCCTGTTAACGTTAGTCGATTTTGAAATTCGGTTAGAAAGGAGACTTTTCAAGCAAACGCATGGTCTGGTCCCACGCTTCCGTAACCGGAAATGAACAGCGATAGTCGTTCGTGCTGCTTGCAGTCCAGACCTCTTTACCTTCTGCATCGAAGATTCGCACCTTAATGCTCAGAGATCCGCGAATTGGTTCGTCTTTTTCGCTATCGTCGCAGAAAGCAGTTTGCGCGGAGTTTTCTCTGGGGTAGTTCAGTTCTTTTTGAGTGGCTTCTACCCAGTAAACCAGATCCACTCCGTGTTTGGCTGCAAGGCTTTGCACCAGGCCTGGTTCAGGTTTTGTAATGGTGGCGCTGGATGCTCCCGTGAGGCGCAGTCCGCGTGACTGAATCATCATGGATGCACCGCGCTCAATCTGAAGACCGAGCGCTGCCTCCGGGCGTGCAGGCATGGATTCATGAATGAAGATGGCCTGCACTGGAAGCAGAAGGGCTCTCTTTTCAGAAGAGTTCGCTGATACAGTGGCTGTAAATAGAACGAGGGTCCAGACGATTCGGCGCATGTTATATCCTACCAACACTCTGTATCGCTCAATTTGCGCCAATCTTTACTGTTCCACCAGGAAAAAGCGCAAAAGTGCGTCAAACAGGCTGTTTTTTGCGGTCCTGACGGGGCCAGGGGCCCGATTGAATTTGACAGGATTGTACAGACCCCTATGATGCGACATAATTCATGGCCCGCAAGAACAAGGCACCGGAACAGCATAAAGCAAGCGGCGAGTCGGGCAGTGGGCGATGGATGCTCACATACCTGGACATGGTGACCCTGCTGTTCGGTGTATTCGTAATTCTCTACGCAATGTCCCAGGTGGATACAAACAAAATGAAGGCAGTGGCCGAATCTCTTCGCATGGGGTTCCAGGGTGGGGCCACCATTGACGAAGGAAGTCTGAGTGGCGGCAGAACCATCATCGAGGATCTTTTTCCGGAAGGTGTAAGAGCGCGGCGTGTCCGTGCGCGAATAACGGGGCTCTTTCGCCAGGAGATGCTCCAGAAATTGATCAAGGTTACTGAAGACGAACGCGGAGTGGTTGTAAGTCTGATCGGAATGGATAACTTTCGTCCAGGATCTTCCGAGCTCACAGAGGAAACGCAGCAGCTTCTTGAAAAGATGTCACTTCTTCTGGCTGAGGTGGAATATCCGGTTCGCATTGAAGGCCATACAGACGACGAAGTCCAGGACAACAACGGAGCGGGAATCTCAGCGTCTGACTGGGAGTTAGGTGCTAAGCGATCTGTGAATGTGATTTTATTTCTTGAAACGCGTGATGTGGATCCGCGAAAGATGAGTGCCGTTTCCTTTGGAAGTACTCGTCCTCTGGACCGCGAGGGAACTCCCGAATCGCACGCCCTCAATCGCCGCATTGACATCATCATTGTAACTGGAGAAAAGCTCAAAGTAAAGTAGCGGAGTCCCGAGCATGGAAATATCAACAGTCTTAGGCCTCGTAGGAGGTTTCACGGTCGTTCTCTTGACTCTCCTCATCGAGGGTGGTCACGTAGCGTCATTCATCAACTTCGGAGCCTTGATTCTGATTCTCGGTGGTTCTGTCGCGGTTGCGGTGGTTTCCTTCAGTTTGAAAGAAGTAACAGCCATACCTCAGTACTTCATGAAAGCAATTTTTCCTCCAAAGGAAAACTTGAAAGAAATGGTCGAGTTGTTTGTGAATCTTTCTGAAAGAGCTCGTCGCGAAGGTCTGCTCAGTCTCGAAGATGATCTTTCCAGTTTCAAAGACAAGATGATGCGAACTGGAATGGAACTCGTCGTGGATGGTACTGACCCGGAGATTGTGCGAGATATTCTTGAAGACTACGCAGATGCGGAAAAAGAACACGATAAGATTCCTCCTGAATTGATGGAAACTCTCGGTGGTTTCTCCCCAACTCTTGGGATCATTGGAACGGTTATGGGTCTCGTGCACGTACTTGAAGGCCTTGGCGGTGGTGGTGGTATTGAACAGCTCGGTCGAGGCATTGCTGTTGCGTTCATTGCTACGTTTTACGGGATTGGTTTTGCGAACCTTCTCTGGCTCCCCATGGCCAACAAGTTGAAATTCTTAAGTCACAGATCCGTGACTCATCGCAATATCATCATCAAAGGTGTAATGTCTATTCAGAGTGGGGATCATCCGCGTGTAATTCGCGAAAAGCTATTGTGTCAAATTTCAGATCCGCACCTTCGTCAGGAAATTGAAGAAGCGGCGCCTAAAGAGGGAGCGTAATTCATGGATCCTTTTACAGCTAACAAGTATTATGCGAAAAAGAAACTGCTCAAGCTGTTTGGCGGAGAAGTGCGTATCTATGATGAAAGCAGAACCAATCTGCTTTTCTTTGTGAAACAAAAAGCTTTCAAGCTGAAGGAAGACATTACCGTTTTCGCAGACGAATCTCAATCGCGTCCTCTTCTCAAAATCCAGGCAAGGAGCATTCTGGACTTTGGCACGACCTATGACGTGACCGACGTGGTCACGAACCAGAAGGTAGGTGCCATTCGCAGAAAAC
>Ga0268298_10001814_pt1 | contig 24224 bp, 17 predicted proteins | sample WWTPWeurt_MetaG_FD_194462 | JGI IMG/M metagenome (GOLD analysis project Ga0268298, IMG submission 194462) | Activated sludge microbial communities from WWTP in Nijmegen, Gelderland, Netherland - WWTP Weurt | ecosystem: Engineered > WWTP > Aerobic digester > Activated sludge | place...
AGTCGCGCCTGGCGCGCGCCGACGCCTCCTTCCAGCGCGCGCTGAACAAGATCGAGGCGCAGCGCGTGACGCTGGGGGCCTCGGGCATCTCGTCCTCGGACGTCGCCGCCTGGCTGCGCGGGCTCGATGCCGCGGCGCTCGCCACGCTGGCGGCGGACGCCTGCGCGAGCGTGCCGGAGCTGCCTCTGCTCGCCGGCGGGCACGAGCTGCTCGACCGCGCCGAATCCTTGCTCGAGGGCGGCGGTAGCGCGGCCCCGGCCGACACCACCCTGCCCCCGGCCGACGACGCCGCGACCGGCTTCGCCCCACAGGCCGAAGACCTGCGCATGCTCGAACACTTCACCCATCGTCTCGGGGCCCTGCCCGCGCCGCAGCCCCTGCACCACGTGATTGCCGGCGGCGGTTTCGCCCCGGCGAGCTACCGCCTGTCGCTGCTCGCGCTGCTCGCCGACGGCGCGGAGACCGCTCCGGAGGGCGGCCCGGAGGATGGCCCGGTGAGCAGCTTCATGCGCCTGCCGGTGGAGGTCGAGTTCGGCGACACGCTGACCGCGGTCGGCGAGGACGAGATCGGCGCGATGACGCTCGGCGAGGTGCGCCCGCGCGCCACCACCGCGGCTTGAGCCCCGCCCCCGGCCCGAGCCCCCAGGATTTCCATGGAACACGAACTCAAGACCCTCACCGCGCGCCTGCTCGCCCAGCGCTGGCTGCCGCGCGGCGACAAGCTGGTGCGACGCGCGCTGGTGGATGAAACCTTCCGCCTCGAACTCGACCGGCGGCTGGCCGACGTCGGCCTGCGCCTGCTCGACAACCCCTACGCCGCCCACGTCGGCGTGGCGCTGCAGCCCGAACTCGCCGAACCGGTGTTCGGCGCCGGGCGCGAGTACGCGGCCAGCAACCTCGGCCTGACGCGCGACGAGGTCGCGCTGCTGGTGATCCTCTGGGCGCTGATCGTGCTGCCCAAGCGGCAGCGCCAGGTGACCCGGCGCGAGCTCGTCGACGACGGCCAGACCGATCTCTTCGGTGGCGACAAGCCGGTGGCGCATGGCGATGCCGTCTCGGGCACGCTCACCGAGGCCTCCCTGATCGCCGACTTCGGCCCACGCCTGGGAGGGCGCACCAAGGTGCGCAACTTCATGCTCGGCAAGCTCGCCCGCCTCGGCTTCATCGAGCGCCGCAACGGGCTCGTCACCGAGGGACCACTGCTCGACCTCGCGCTCGACTACCGCGTGATGGCCGACCGCATCATCCACGGCACCCTGGGCGAGATCCTCGAAGCCGCCGGCCACGCGCCGCCGGAGAGCAACGCCTTCGAACTCGCCGAGGTCCTGCCCGACGAAGCTGAAGCCCTCGACGAGGAAGACTGAGCCCATGCCCCTGCCCTGCATCGACCCCGCGCGCTACGAGGACCAGCTCGCCGCCAAGCTCGCGCGCTACCGCAGCGACTGCGCCGAGTTCGACCTGCCCGAGCCGGCGGTCTTCCGCTCCGCGCCGCTGCACTACCGCCTGCGCGCCGAGTTCCGCCTGTGGCATCACGAGGGCCGCATCGACTACGCGATGTTCGACAGCGCGGACCCGAAGCAGCCCATCCTGCTCGAGACCTTCCCCGCGGCTGCAGAACCGATCGCCAAGCTGATGCCGCGCCTGCGCGACGCGCTCCAGGCCAGCGAGGCGCTGCGGCGCAAGATCTTCCAGGTCGACTTCCTCGCCACCCTGAGCGGCGAGTGCCTGGTCAGCCTGGTCTACCACCGTCCGCTCGACGCGGACTGGGAAACCGCCGCGCGCGCGCTCGCCGCCGCGCTCGACATCCAGGTGATCGGGCGCAGCCGCAAGCAGAAGATCGTGCTCGAGCGCGACTGGGTACAGGAGGTGCTCGAGGTCGACGGCCAGCGTCTGCGCTACCAGCAGTTCGAGGGCAGCTTCACCCAGCCCAACGGCGGCGTGAACCAGCACATGCTGGCCTGGGCGCGCGCGCAGGCGAAGGCCGTGGGCGCGCGTCCGCAAGGCCCGGGTGACCTGCTCGAACTCTACTGCGGCAACGGCAACTTCACCGTGGCGCTGGCGCCGCTGTTCGGCCGCGTGCTCGCGACCGAGATGAGCAAGACCTCGGTGCGCGCCGCGCACACCAACCTCGCCGACAACGGCGTCGCCAACGTCACCATGGTGCGCATGGCGAGCGAGGAGATCAGCGACGCCCTCGCCGGCGGGCGCGAATACCGCCGCATGCAGGGCGTGGACCTGGCCGGCTACCGCTTCTCCACGCTCTTCGTGGACCCGCCGCGCGCCGGCCTCGACGAAGGCACGATCGCGCTGGCGAAGGGCTTCGAGCACATCCTCTACATCTCCTGCAACCCGGAGACCCTGCGCGCCAACGTCGCCGCGCTGGCGACGACGCACCGCATCGCCGCGGCCGCGGCCTTCGACCAGTTCCCCTACACCCACCACCTCGAATGCGGGCTGCTGCTGCAGCGGCGCTGAGCCTCACCGCGACCCCGGCCCATGTTCCACATCAAGACCCTCGAGCTCGTCCACTGGGACTTCTGGCGGCGCTTCACGCTGCCGCTGGATGCCCAGATCATCACCATCGTCGGCCCCAACGGCTCGGGCAAGACCACGCTGCTCGACGCCCTGCGCACGCTGTTCGCGCTGCGCTGCTCGGGCAAGCGCGATTTCCGCCGCTACGTGCGCCGCGCCGACCGCAGCTTCGCGTGGATCCGCGCGGTGGTCGCCAACCAGCCCGGCCACACCGGCAAGCGTCCCTTCTTCCCCTGCCTGGCCGACGAGGTCACGCTCGCCTGCCGCATCCGCAAGGCCGGCGGCGACTGGATCCGCGACTACACCATCGTCGACGGCAACCAGCCGATCGAGGCGCTGGAAGCCACCAACGACTGGATCGGCCTGCGCGACTACCAGCACCGCCTGGCCTGGGGCGGCCTCACCCCGGCGATCACCAAGGTGCTGGCGCTCGAGCAGGGCGACACCGACAAGCTGTGCGAATACTCGCCCAAGGCCTTGCTCGAGCTCGTCTTCGACGTCTTCGGCGACAAGGAGGTCCTGGACAACTACCAGGCCGCGCGCGAGGAGCAGAAATCGGCCGAGCGCGAGCTCGGCGAGCTCGGCATCGACCTCGATCGCCTGAAGACCCAGGCCGAGGAGAAGAAGGCCGAGGCCAACCGCTTCCTGGAATGGAAACAGCTCGCCGACGAGATCCACGCGCTCGAGGCCGGGATCGTGCCGCGCCTGGAGATCGCCGAGCTCGAGCGCGCGCTCGCCGCCGAGCGCGAGACCTTGTTCCGCGTCGGCCACGAGCGCGCCGACAAGCTCGTCGAGCAGCGCGAATCGCGCCAGCGCCTGGAGATCGTGCGCGCCGAGCAGGAGTCCGTGCAGGCCGAGCGCAAGCGCCTGAAGGAGGACGACCGCGCCTCCGAACAGCGCTACCTCGCCGCCCACGACCGCGTGCGCGACCTCGAAAGGCTGCTCGAGGAGCGCGACATGCTGCGCGCCCAGCTCGCCAGCGAGCACGGCGCCGACGCCGTGGCGCTGGAGAAGGAGCACGAGGAGGCCGACGCCGCGCTCGCCGCGCTGCGCCGCAAGGAGCGCGAGCTCGTCGCCGCCTTCGAGGAGCGCAGCGAGACCCTGCGCGGCGAGCGTAACCGCGCCGGCGCGCCGGGGGACGCCGAGGTCGCGCGCTTCCGCGTCCGGCTGAGCGCCGAGGGCATCGCCCACCGCAGCCTCGCCGAGGTGGTGGAGGTCACCGACCCCGCCTGGCAGGCCGCGCTCGAAGCCATCCTGCGCCCCTACCGCCACCTCGTCCTGCTCGAACGCGAAGCCGACCGCCACGCCGCCTGGGCGCTCGGCGAGCGCGAGCGCTTCCGCCACTTCATCGTGGCCGAGCGCGAGAGCGCACCTCCGCCGCGCCCGATGAGCCTCGCCGAGGTGGTGGAATTCGGCGCGCCGGTGCCGCGCTGGCTCGCCGACCTGTTGAACCGCATCCGCCGCGTCGACGACGCCGAGGCCGCGCGCGATCTGCCGCGCGAGCAGGAGTGGATCACCCGCGACGGCTACCACCGCGAGCGCCGCGGCGCCCGCCACCTCGGCCGGCCGCAGGAGTTCCACTTCGGCGAGCTCGCCCGCCAGGCGCGCATCGCCGCGCTGCAGGACGAGATCGGCGGGGTGGACAAGCAGCTCCAGGCCCTGCGCCCCAGGCTCGACGCCGCGAGCGCCCGCCTCACCACGCTGCGCCAGCGCCTGCTCGGCCTGCAGTCGGCGCAGCTGCTCGCCGCCCGCGCCGAGGCCTACGCCAGCGCGGAGGCCGAGCTGCCCGCCGCGCGCAAGGCGCTCACCGAGGCGATCGCCGAGCGCAGCGACACGCGCGGCGAGATCGACCGCCTCGCCGAGAAGGCGAACGGCATCCAGATCGAGCTCGACCGCCGCACCCGCGAACTCAAGGCGATCGACCTGCGCCTGGCCGACATCGCGCGCGAGCACGGCCCGCGCCGCCGCGCCCAGGCCGAGCGCATCCTCGCCCTGCGCCGGCGCCGGCGCGGCATGCCGGCGCACTGGCTGGACGCCGGCGAGCTGGCCCTGCTCGCCGAAAGATACGGCGACGCCCGCGGCGCCCGCCTGCAGCTCGACCGCCTGCGCCGCCACCTCGACGAGGGCGAGTGGATCACCGACCCCGCCGTGCTGGTGGTGCGCGACCGTCTCGGCGCCGACGTCGCCCTGCGCGAGCGCGACTACCTCAACCGCCAGGGCTACTGCACCACCGCGCGGCTGCACTCCGACAACGCCCGCGCCGCCTACATCGCCAAGCTGCGCGCCACCGTGCGCCAGTACGCGAAGAACCTGAAGGCGCTCGGCGAGCTCGCCAACGTCAGCGTCGACTGCCCCACCCCGCACCTGGAGAACGATGACCTCTCGCTCGCCCAGGCCGGGCTCGAGGTGCGCTTCGACTTCGACCGCAAGGGCGCGGTGGGCCTCAACGACGGCGAGGCCTCGGGCGGCCAGCAGGTCATGAAGTCGCTGATCCTGCTGATCGGCCTGCTGATGGACGAGTCCCGCCCCGGCGGCTTCGTCTTCATCGACGAGCCCTTCGCACATCTGGACGTCGCCAACATCGACCGCGTCGGCACCTTCCTGCGCGCCACCCGCGCGCAGTATCTGATCACCACGCCGGTGACCCACAACGCCAACGTCTTCGCGCCCGCCCAGCTCACGCTGGTCACGCGCAAGAAGCAGCCCGGCACCGACTGGGCGCCGCCGATCGGGGTGCTGCAGCGCGCGGTGGATTGAAGGACAAGGCCGTCGAGCACCCTGCGGCCGCGTTCGCGGCTTGCGCCGCTCCTGCAGGGGGCGCTGTTTCACGCAGGAGCGCCGCCAGGCGCGAACACGGCGCTCGTTCAGCGCTCCAGCAGGGCCTCGGCCGGCATGCCGACGCGCACGTTGCCCCAGTGGCGCCCGCCGATCACGATCGGCATGGCGAGGTCGCACAGCACCTCGCCGGTGTCGCGCAGGTAGGTCTGCAGCAGCATCGGCTCGGTGTTGCGCGCGGCGCGCAGCTCGGCGGGGTTCTCGAACTTGCGGCAGGTGCGGTTGCCGACCAGATCCTTGGCGGGATCGCCGGTCAGCGGCTGCGAGTAGCGGCTGTTGTGCGCGGAGAGGTAACCGTCGGTATTGACCGCGACCGCGAACACCGCGCCGCGCGCGCGTTCCAGGCTCTCGTCGAGGAGGCGCTGGCAGCGGCGGGTGAATTCCTCGCCCCAGGCCACGCGGAACTTGGGCGGGTTGCTGCCCGGCACCGGGCGGTAGGTGCGATCGAAGACGTCCACCCTCGCAGCCGCCATCTGCTCGAGTTCAGCCTGGACGCCGTCACGGAAACCGCGCGTTTCGTTGACCAGCAGGTCGAAGACCCCGGTGCCGATCTTGAAGCGCGACACCAGCTCCTGCACCGCCTCGGTCGACTTGGTGAGCGCGAGGGTGCGCTGCTCGCAGTTCTCCATGCGCCCGGCCACCTCGGCGGACAGACGGTGGATGTCGGTGACGTTGGCGTGCACATGGGCGTTGGTCTCGGTCAGCGAGGCCATGCCGGCGGCGATCTGCGAGAGCTGCCCGCCGGTGCGCTCGAACTCGCCCACCATGTGCTCGAACTGCGTGGCCGAGCGCGTCACCACGTCGCGCGTCTGCTCGACGTCGTCGTTGATCACGTCGTTCTCGGCGCGCGTGTCGCCCACCAGCTCGAGCATGCCGTTGATGTTGCCGACGATCTCCTGGGTGGCCTTGTTGACCCGCTCGGCGAGCTTGCGCACCTCGTCGGCGACGACCGCGAAGCCGCGCCCGGCCTCGCCTGCGCGTGCAGCCTCGATCGCAGCATTGAGCGCGAGCAGGTTGGTCTGGTCGGCGATCTCGCGAATCAGCGCGGCGATCTCCTTGACGCTCTCCGAGCGCTGCGAGAGCTCGTCCACCGTGTGGTTGAAGCGCTGCAGCTTCTCGCTCACCGCGAGGATCTTGGCGGCGACGTTCTGCACCTCGCCGAGCGACTCGCGCGCGATCTCGAGGTTGCGCAGGGTCGAGGCGTCGATCGCGCGTGCGCTCACCGACACCTCGCCGATCGCCTCGGTCGAGCGCGTGCTGGCCTCGAAAACGGTGTCGGTCATGTCGCCCTGGCGCTGCGCATCGCGCGCGGAGTTCTCCACGCCCAGCTTCACCTGCACCGCCTCGCGTGCGATGTTGACGCTCATCGAGCGCACCTTGCCGATGATCTCGCGCATCTTGCCGGCGAAACGGTTGTAGCTCGCCGCGAGCTCGCGCAGCTCGTCGTGCGTGGTGAGCGGGAGGTCGCGGGAGAAGTCGCCCTCGCCGCGCGCGATCTCGTCGAAGATGGCGGTGATGACGCGGATCGGGCGCACGACCAGGTGGCGCAGATAGAGGATCTGGCCGAGCAGCATCGCCAGCGCCAAGGCCGAGAGCGCAAGCATCGCGTAGAGGCCGGCGTCGAAGGTCGCGACCACCGACGAGAGGACCTCCGGCGCCACCGTACCCTTGGCAAGCGCCTTCTCCACGGCCTCGCGCCGGTCCTGCCAGATGACGAGATAGCCCAGGTTGATCGCGAACAACAGCAGGAAGCTGAAGAGTTTCTTGGTCAGCGAGTTCCAGAAGGTCTTCTCGATGCCTTCGTACATTTGCCGGAAGGTGCTCATGGGGGTTCCGCGGGGAGGTTGAATCGACCTCTGTCTTATCGGTCCCCGCAATGGGGACTTTAGGATCGGGCCCGGGAGATCACCGACTCATGCTGCGGATGGACGCCTCCGCAGCAGCCGATCGCGACTTGCGTCGCGCCTGCCGGAGACTCTCGAAGCGGGGACGATCCTGGGGCGGGACCGCGGATTCGCGGACATCTCCAGAAGATTCCGTGGGTCCGGGGCGCGTTGCGCAATTGCCCCGCCTTGCCGGCCCTGCCACAATCACGCCTTTCGCACGCGGCCCGCTGCGGCGCATCCCCTTTCAGAGCTTCGACACCCAGATCATGTCCGACCAGACGCAGACCACGCCCCAGCCCCAGGACGAAAACCACCTCATCGCCGAGCGCCGCGAGAAACTCGCCGCCTGGCGCGCGAGCGGCGGTGCCTTCCCCAACGACTTCTCGCGCGAGAACACCGCCGGCAAGCTCGACGAGCTCTACGGCGACAAGGACGCCGAGGCGCTGGAAGCGACGCCGGTCGAGGTCAGGGTGGCCGGCCGCATCATGTTGAAGCGCATCATGGGCAAGGCGAGCTTCGTCACCATCCAGGACCTCTCCGGCCGCATCCAGCTCTACGTGCAGCGCGACGGCGTGGGCGAGGACGTCTATGCCCAGTTCAAGACCTGGGACATCGGCGACATCGTCGGCTGCGTGGGCACGGTGTTCAAGACCAAGACCGGCGAACTCACCGTCAAGGCCGCGGAGATCCGCCTGCTCACCAAGAGCCTGCGCCCGCTGCCCGACAAGTTCCACGGCCTCACCGACGTCGAGCAGAAGTACCGCCAGCGCTATGTCGACCTGATCATGAACGAGCAGTCGCGCTTCACCTTCGTGGCGCGCAGCCGCATGGTGCAGTCGATCCGCAACTACATGACCGGCCACGGCTTCCTCGAGGTCGAGACGCCGATGATGCACCCCATCCCGGGCGGTGCCGCGGCCAAGCCCTTCACCACCCACCACAACGCGCTCGACATGGAGCTCTTCCTGCGCATCGCGCCCGAGCTCTACCTCAAGCGCCTGGTGGTGGGCGGCCTGGAGAAGGTCTTCGAGGTCAACCGCAACTTCCGCAACGAAGGTCTCAGCCCGCGCCACAACCCCGAATTCACCATGATGGAGTTCTACGAGGCGTACGCGAACTACAAGACGCTGATGGACTTCACCGAGGGCCTGATCCGCCACGCCGCGCGCGAGGCGCTGGGCACCGAATCCTTCGTCTATCAGGGCCGCGAGCTCGACCTGTCGAAGCCCTTCCACCGCCTCACCATCGTGCAGGCGATCCGCAAGTACCACCCGGGCTTCACCGCGGAACAACTGGCCGACGCCGCGTGGCTGAAGGAAAAGATCGTCGCCTTCGGCGAGAAGGTCAAGCCGGGCGGCCTGGGCAGCCTGCAGCTGCAGCTCTTCGAAGCCTGCGCCGAGGCCGAGCTGTGGGAGCCGACCTTCATCATCGACTACCCGGTCGAGGTCTCGCCGCTGGCGCGCGCGTCCGACACCGACCCCGAGATCACCGAGCGCTTCGAGCTCTTCATCGTCGGCCGCGAGATCGCCAACGGCTTCTCCGAGCTCAACGACCCCGAGGACCAGGCCGCGCGCTTCCGCGCCCAGGTCGAGGCCAAGGAGGCCGGCGACGAAGAGGCCATGTATTACGACGCCGACTACATCCGCGCGCTCGAATACGGCCTGCCCCCGACCGGCGGCTGCGGCATCGGCATCGACCGCCTGGTGATGCTGCTCACCGACGCGCCGGCGATCCGCGACGTGATCCTGTTCCCGCAGATGCGCCCCGAGGCCGCTGCGGGCCTGGTCATCCCGGAACCCGAGCTCTGATCCCGGCGTCCGCCGCGCGGAGCGTCCCCACGCTCCGCAGCGGCGCCCTGTGCTTGCCCTTGCCATGCCGATCCATCCCGCCCGCCTCGAGCGCACGCCCGAGGGCGTGCTGTACTCGGGCGCCTTCGGCGACGTCTACCACTCGCGCGACAATGCGCTCGGCCAGGCGCACGCGGTCTTCATTGCGGGCAACGGCCTGCCGCAGCGCTGGCAGGGGCGTGAGCGCTTCACCATCGTCGAGACCGGCTTCGGCGCCGGACTCAACTTCCTCGCCACCTGGGCGGCGTGGCGCGAGGATGCCTGCCGCAGCGCCCGCCTGCACTTCGTCTCCTGCGAGCTGCACCCCTTCTGCCGCGAGGATCTCGCCCGCATCCACGCCGCCTGGCCCGAGCTCGCCACCTTTGCGGCCGAGCTGCGCGCGCAGTGGCCGGTGCTCGCGCCCGGGCTGCACCGACTGAACCTGGACGCGGGCCGCGTCACCCTGACGCTCTTCCTCGGCGATGCCGCCGACGGCCTCGCGCGCATCGACGCGCGCGCCGACGCGCTCTATCTCGACGGCTTCGCCCCGGCGAAGAATCCCGCGCTGTGGTCCGAGCGCGTCTTCCATCTGCTCGCCGGCCTCGCTGCCCCGGACGCGACGCTCGCCACCTGGTCGGTCGCCGGCCAGGTGCGCGAAGGCCTGCGCCGCGCCGGCTTCACGACCGAAAAGGCGCCCGGCTTCGGCACCAAGTGGCAGATGCTGCGCGGCCGCCTCGCACGCGAGGCCCGCCCGCTCGCTGTACCGGAGGCCGCGACCAGCGGTCGCCACGCGCTGGTGCTCGGTGCCGGCATTGCCGGCTGCACCGTGGCCGAGCGCCTCGCCGGGCGCGGGTGGACGGTGGAGCTGATCGACCGTGCCCCTGCGCCGGCCACGGGCGCCTCGGGCAACCTCGCCGGCGTGCTGCGCCCGCTGCCCAGCCTGGACGACAACCGCATGAGCCGGCTCACCCGCGCCGGCAGCCTGTACGCCTGGCGGCGCATTCATCAGCTGCGCGTGCGCGGCCTGGCGCTGCGCGCCGACGACTGCGGCGTGCTGCACCTGGGGCGCGACGCTGCACAGGAAGTCAAGATGCGCGCGGTGGTCGAACGCCTCGCGCTGCCGCCAGAACACTTGCGCTTCGTCGGCGTCGACGAGGCGGCGGAAATCGCCGGCTGCGCGGTCGCCAACGGCGGCTGGTGGTTCGCCGGCAGCGGCTGGGTGCAGCCGCCCAGCCTGTGTGCGGCCAGCCTGGAGGCGGCGGGCGGGCGCCTGCGTGGGCACTTCGGCCACACCGTGGCGCGGCTCGGGTACGACGGCGGCGCCTGGCACGCGCACGGGCCCGACGGCAGCACGATCGCGAGCGCCCCCGTGGCGATCCTCGCGCCCGGCACCGGCATCGCCGACTTCGAGCAGGCCAGCCTGCCGGTGGTGAGCGCGCGCGGCCAGGTCTCCCATCTGCCCGCGGTCGCGGGCAGCGCGCCGCGGGTGGTGGTGTGCCGCGGTGGCTACGTGAGCCCGGCGGTGGACGGCCTGCGCTGCGCCGGCGCCACCTTCGCGGTGGACGACCCCGACCCCGGCCTGCGCCCGCAGGACCATGCCGAGAACCTGCAGCGCCTGGAAGCCATGATTCCCGGCTTCGGCGCCGGCCTGGGCGCGGGCTTCGACCCCGATCGGCTCGATGGCCGGGTGGGGTTCCGGCCTGCCTCACCCGACCGCCTGCCGATGGTCGGGGCCCTCCCGCTGCCCGACCGGCCTCCCGCCTCGGCCGCCCGCGGCCTCGACGAGCTGCCGCGCCGGCCCGGGCTGTACGCGCTCTCGGGCTACGGCGCGCGCGGCCTGGTGTGGTCGGTGCTCGCCGCCGAGCTGCTCGCCAGCGCGCTCGAAGGCGACCCCGCCCCGCTCGAGCGCGACCTGGTCGAGGCGATCGATCCGGCGCGCTTCGTGCTGCGCCCGCTTGCCAGGACGGCGGTGCGCGAATGAGGTCGCCCCGGCTCGAAGCCTTGCGCAGCGCGCTCGAGAAGGCGGAGTTCCGCCTCGCCGCCACCCAGGACCTCGCCCGTGTCGGCGACTGGGAGCTCGACCGCCACACCGGGCGGATGTACTGGTCGCGCGAACTCTTCCGCCTCTTCGAGCGCCCGGAAGCGCTCGGCGTGCCCGACCTCAACGAGGCGCTCGGCTACTTCAGCCTGGAGTCGACGAATCGCACCCGCGACCTGTTCTGGGAGGCGATCGACAGCGGCCGACGCTGCGCCCTGGAGCAGGAGGTCCTGCTGCCCTCGGGCGAGGAGCGTCGCCATTTCACCGTGATCGTGCCGGTCGCCGACGAGACCGGGCGCGTGTTCCGCCTGTACGGTACGGTGCAGGACATCACCGAACGCCGGCGCCTGGAGGCCGAGCGCCTGGAGCATCTGGAACGCCTCGAAGAGCTCTCCCGCCACCTGGTCGAGATCGAGGAGCGCGAGCGCCGCGAACTCGCCAGCGCGCTGCACGACCGCGCCAGCCCCAACCTAGCCGCGCTGCAGATCCTGTTCTCCAGCCTGGCCGACGCCCTCCCCGAATCCGCCCGCGATGAGCTCGCCCCGCTGCTGGAGGACGCCTCGGCCCTGCTCGCCGACACCACCGCCGGCATCCGCGAGATCTGCACCAACCTGCGCCCGGCCACGCTCGACTACGCCGGCCTGGTACCCGCACTGCGCGAATACGTCGCCCAGTTCCGCGCCCGCACCGGGCTGGACGTGCGCGTCGACGCTGCGTCCGGCAGCCCCCCGTGCGCCCTCTCCCGCGCGACGCAGACGCTCTGCTTCCGCCTAGTGCAGGAGGCGCTCACCAACTGCGCCAAGCACGCTCGCGCCGGCAGCGTGCGCATCGGGCTCGGCGGCTGCGCCGGCGGGGTCCTGCTGCAGATCGGCGACGACGGCGTCGGCTTCGACCTCTCCCGTCTCGGCGAAGCGGGCAGCACCCCGGGGCTGGGCCTGATCACGATGCGCGAGCGCGTCGAGCTCGCCGGCGGGGACTTCCGACTGTATACCCGCCCCGGCGACGGCACCATCATCGAGGTACGGCTGCCCGCCGAGCTCCACCCCGCGGAAACGAACCGATGAGCCTGCGCATCCTGCTTGCCGACGACCACCAGATGTTCCGCCACGCGCTGCGGGCGCTGCTCGCCCGCGACCCGGAGCTCGAAGTGGTCGCCGAGGCGGCGAGTGGCGAGGAGGTGCTCGCGATCGCCGATGCCCAGCCGGTCGACCTCGTGTGCATGGACATCGCCATGCCGGGCATGGACGGCATCGAGGCCACCCGCCGCCTGCTCGCCCGCCATCCGGCGCTGCGCGTGATCGGCCTTTCGGCCTTCGCCGACCGCCAGTTCGTGACCGACCTGCTCGCCGCCGGCGCGCGCGGCTACATCACCAAGGGCGAAGCCGGCGACGAGCTGCTGCGCGCGATCCGCACCGTGTGCGAGGGGCGCAGCTACCTGTGCCCCGAGGTCGCGGCGACGGTCGCGGATGCACTGCGCGACAGCCCCGGGGTGTACGCCGCCGCACCCCGGCTCACCGCGCGCGAGCGCCAGGTGCTGCAGCTGATCGCCGAAGGCCTGACCTCGGTGCAGATCGGCGATCGCCTGCACATCGCCGCCTCCACGGTCGAGGTGCACCGCCGCAACCTGATGCGCAAGCTCGACCTGCACAACGTTGCCGAACTCACCCGCTACGCGATCCACAGCGGCATCAGCCCGAGCGCGAGCCCGGGCGGCGCGGCTTGAACGCCTCCGCCCGCATCCGCGACTACCCTGAAACCGGTAGTCCAAACACTGCGAACGCTGTATATGCCCGAAACGGGGGGCCGCTTAACATCACAGGCTGAGAGATCCACCCGGCATCCTTTAGCGGAGACTTCGCCATGAACACCCATCCGGCCTTCCAGCAGTTCGCCCACTCGACCCGCAACGGCTTCGAGCAGTTCCAGGCCTATGCCCTGATCGCGCTCGACGCCTCCGAGAAGCTGTGCGCGCTCAACTTCGGCGCCGCGCGCGCGCTGTGCGAGGCCGCCTCGGCCGCGCCGATCGCCCAACCGGGCAGCGACCTGGAGGCCGGCTTCGCGAAGCAGCGCGAGACCCAGGGTCAGGTGCTCGAGCAACTGGGGAACTACCTGCAGCAGGTGAACGAGGTGGTGTCGGGCGCGCAAAACGAGCTGCTCGAACTCGGCAGCCGCCACTTCGAGGACTTCCAGGCCTCGATGCAGTCGATGCTGGAACAGGCGCGCAAGCTGGGCGGCGTCGAGGTCGTCCAGTCCGAAGCCGCCGAAGAGCCGCGCAGCCGCGCCATCCGCAAGGCCGCCTGAGCCCCCTGCACCGCCATCCCGACCGCCGCACTCGCGGCGGTTTGTTTTTGCGGGAGCAGCGCACGGACACGCGCCCGCACCCGCTTTCACCGCTGCAATCGCGACTGGCGTCGCTCCTACGCACACCGCTGGGGTCACGCCTACGCAGCCCGCTGCCCTAGCGGACGCGCCTGTGGGAGCGACGCAAGTCGCGATTCGCGCCCGCAGTCCCCGCCGACACCCGTCGCAGCCGCGCCGACATGATCGCGACTTGCGTCGCTCCCACACGTCGTTCCAAGGGGGCGTGTAGGAGCGACGCAAGTCGCGATACGGCGCACGAACTCGCGCCTGCGGCTGCGTTCAGAGGCGGCGGTCGAGGCGCTCGAGCACGCGCCCGCGGCCGAGCACCTCCAGCACGGCGTCGATCGCCGGGGTCTGGGGCACGCCGAGCACCGCCACGCGCAGGGGAATCGCAACCTGCGGCATCTTCAGGCCATGCTCGGCCATGGTGTCCTTGATCGCCTGGCTCAGCGCGGCCCTGTTCCACTCGGCTGCGGCCAGGCGGCCACGCAGGCTGGCGAGGGCGGCCTTGGCGACGTCGGTCAGGTGCTGGCCGACCACCTCCGGTGCCGGATGCACGTCGGCGACGAACAACTCCGCGGCATCCGCCAGTTCGTTGAGTTTGGCGACGCGGTCCTTGTACAGCGCCACCACCGCCTCCAGGCTCGGCCCCGTCTCGGGGTTCACCTCGCGGCGCGCGAGGCGGCTGGCGACCTCGGCGGCCAGGAAGGCGTCGTCCGCCTTCTTGATGTACTGCGCGTTGAGCCAATTGAGCTTCTCGGTGTTGAACTGCGCGGCCGAGGGCGTGATGTGGTCGAGGTCGAACCATTCGACGAACTGCCGGCGATCGAAGATTTCATCGTCGCCATGGCTCCAGCCCAGGCGCGCCAGGTAGTTGATCACCGCCTCCGGCAGATAGCCCTCCTCGTCGTACTGCATCACGCTGACCGCGCCGTGGCGCTTGGAGAGCTTGGTGCCGTCGTCGCCGAGGATCATCGACAGGTGGGCATAGAGCGGCACCTCGGCGCCGAGCGCCTGCAGCACGTTGATCTGGCGCGGGGTGTTGTTCACATGATCGTCACCGCGGATGACGTGGGTGATGCCCATGTCCCAGTCGTCCACCACCACGCAGAAGTTGTAGGTCGGCGTGCCGTCGGCGCGCGCGATGATGAAGTCGTCCATCTCGGCGTTGGCGATCTCGATGCGACCCTTGACGAGGTCGTCCCAGCTCACCACGCCTTCGGCCGGATTGCGGAAGCGCACCACGGGCTGCACGCCCGCGGGCGGCTGCGGCAGTACCTTGCCCGCCTCGGGACGCCAGCGCCCGTCGTAGCGCGGCTTCTCGCCCCGCTCGCGCTGCGCCTCGCGGAGGCGATCGAGTTCTTCGGGCGACAGGTAGCAGTGGTAGGCGGTGCCGGCCGCCAGCATCTGGCCGATGACCTCCTTGTACCGGTCCATGCGCTGCATCTGGTAGAACGGGCCTTCGTCATGTTCCAGGCCCAGCCACTGCATGCCGTCGAGGATGGCCTGCACCGCCGCGGGCGTGGAGCGCGCGACGTCGGTGTCCTCGATGCGCAGGATGAAGGTGCCGCCATGGCGGCGCGCGAAGGCCCACGAGAACAGCGCGGTACGCGCGCCGCCGATGTGGAGGTAGCCGGTGGGGCTGGGGGCGAAGCGGGTACGCACGGGGGTACGGACGGGGCGGGAAGCGGAGGTCATCGTTGCTTTCGGTCGTGTTTCGTTTGAATTCGGGGATCAGGCGGGTCGCTTGGCCAGCCGGTGCGCGGAAGAGGCCCCGCCCCAGGCTCTTGGCCCCGAGACTCGACCCGGGGAATCAGCCCAGCAGCAGCGCGTCGTCGTCGATCTTCTCGCCGCGCACCTTCTCGAACATGTCGAGCAGGTGATGCACGTCGAGGCCCTCGCGTTCCTTGCCGGAGACGTCGAGCACGACGCGGCCCTGGTGCAGCATCACGGTGCGCTGGCCGACGTCGAGCGCCTGGCGCATCGAGTGCGTGACCATCATCGTGGTGAGCTTGTGCTCGGCGACGATGCGCACGGTCAGTTCCAGCACGAAGGCCGCGGTGCGCGGATCGAGCGCGGCGGTGTGCTCGTCGAGCAGCAGCAGGCGCGAGGGCTGCAGCGCCGCCATCAAGAGGCTCACCGCCTGGCGCTGGCCGCCGGAGAGCAGGCCGATACGGTCCGAGAGGCGATTCTCCAGGCCGAGACCCAGCGTGGCGATCTGCGCGCGGAACTCCTCGCGCAGCGCCGGCTTGACCGCGAACGAAAAACCCCGGCGCTCACCGCGCATCTTGGCGAGCGCCATGTTTTCCTCGATGGTGAGATCCTCGCAGGTGCCGGCGAGCGGGTCCTGGAACACCCGCGCGACGTGGCGCGCACGCCCCCACACCGGCTGGCGGGTCATGTCGATGCCGTCGATCTCGATCGTGCCGCTGTCGACCTTCTGCTCGCCGGAGACGGCATTCAGGAAGGTCGACTTGCCGGCGCCGTTGGAGCCGATCACGGTGACGAACTGCCCGGTCGGGATCTCGAGCGACATGCCGCGCAGGGCCTGGGTCTCGATCGGCGTGCCAGGGTTGAAGGTGAGACGAAGGTCGGTTGCTTTCAACATATTTCAGCTCACCCTTTTTCCGGACCAGTGCGCGCGCAGGCGCGGCACCACCAGCGCGACCGTCACCAGCACCGCGGTGACGAGGTTGAGGTCCTGCGCCTGCAGGCCGATGAAGTCGGAATTGAGCGCGAGCGCGATGAAGAAGCGATACACGATGGCGCCAACGATCACCGCGATCGTCGCCAGGTAGAGCTTGCGCGAGGGCAGCAGGCTCTCGCCCACGATCACCGCCGCGAGACCGATGACGATCGTTCCCACGCCCATCGAGATGTCGGCGCCGCCCTGGGTCTGCGCGAACAGCGCCCCGGCCAGGCCCACCAAGGCGTTCGACAGGGCCATGCCGGCCAGGATCGCCATGCCGGTGTTGACGCCCTGCGCACGCGCCATGCGCGCGTTCGAGCCCGTCGCGCGGATCGCCAGGCCGCTCTGGGTGGCGAAGAAACCGTCGAGCGCGAGCTTGACCGCCAGCACCACGAAGACGAGCAGCAAGGGCCGGAACACGTAGTCGGCGAGCGCCTCGGGCTGCAGCAGGTTGAACACGGTGGGTTCGGTGATCAGCGGCACGTTGGGCTTGCCCATGATGCGCAGGTTGATCGAGTACAGGGCGATCATCATCAGGATGCTGGCGAGCAGGTCCATGATCTTGAGGCTGACGTTGAGCCAGCCGGTGATCAGCCCGGCGATCGCGCCGGCGAGCGTCGCCGCGATGGTCGCGGTGAAGGGGTCGTGGCCGGCGGCGATCATGGTCGCGGCGACGGCGCCACCGAGCGGGAAGCTGCCATCCACGGTGAGGTCGGGAAAGCGCAGCAGCCGGAAGGAGATGTACACGCCGAGGGCGACGAGGCTGAAGATCAGGCCGATCTCCAGCGCCCCGAGCAAGGTGTAGAGCGACATTGGGGGATTACCGTTGGTGAGGATCGAGCGGAACGCGCGCCGGGACGCGTCCCCCGCGGCCGGGCATCGACGGCCGCGCGGGGATGCGGGCGACCCGCTTACTGGACGACCTTGGCAGCCGACTTGACGAGGTCTTCCGCCAGGGTGATGCCCTGCTTCTGCGCCGCAGCCGGGTTCACCTGCAGCGACAGCTTGTTGCTGGTCTCGGAGGCGATCGCACCGGGCTTCTCACCCTTGAGGATGCGAACCACGATCTCGCCGGTCTGCACGCCGAGCGCCTTGTAGTCCATGCCGTAGGCCGCGACCGCACCGCGCGCCACGCTGTCGGTGTCGGCGGCCACGAGCGGGATCTTGGCGTCCATGCCCACCTTGACCAGGGCCTCGTAGGCCGACACGACGTTGTTGTCGGTGCTGGTGTAGAACACGTCGGCCTTGCCGATCAGGCTGCGCGCCGCCGAGCCGACGTCCACCGAGCGCGGCGCCGCGGCTTCGACCAGGCTCAGGCCGTGCTTGGGCAGCAGCTCGCGCAGCTGCTCGACCACGACCACCGAGTTGGCCTCGCCCGGGTTGTAGACGATGCCGACGCGCTTGGCGGCGGGCACGACGCGCTTGATCAGCTCGACCTGCTTGCCGAGCTCGAGGGCATCCGACACCCCGGTGACGTTGGTGCCCGAGGGCTGCATCGAGGGCACCAGCTTGGCCACCACCGGATCGGTCACCGCCGAAAACACCAGCGGGATGTCCTTGGTCGCGGCCGCGACGGCCTGCGCCGAGGGGGTGGCGATCGCGACGATCACGTCGGCCTTGTCGCCGACGAACTTGCGTGCGATCTGCGCCGCGGTGCCGGTGTTGCCCTGGGCGCTCTGATACTGCCACTTCAGGTTCTTGCCGTCCTCGTAGCCGGCCGCGGCCAGCGCCTCCTTGACCCCGTCGCGCACCGAATCGAGCGCGGGATGCTCGACGATCGCGGTGATGGCGACCGACTTCTGCTGTGCGTACGCCGGCATCGCCGTCGCGAACGCGAGCGCCAGCGCGCCGAACAGGACCTTGCGGGACAGGGGGAAGGACATGGAGGTCTCCTTGGCAGCCTTGCGGCCGGGAATTCTTCGAAAAAGGCACCAGGCCGGCATCTTGGCCAGCACGGTGTTGCAAAGGACGCGAGTTTAACAGCAGGTCCGGATTGCGCGATTGCGGTGGACCCGCAATCGCCGTGGAGGGCACTCGCACGACTTGCCTGACAAACTGTATTTTTATACAGTCAACACATGCTTCCCGCCTACGCCGAACTCCACTGCCTGAGCAACTTCAGCTTCCAGCGCGGCGCCTCGCACCCCGAGGAGCTCGTCGCGCAGGCGGCAGCCTTCGGCTACAGCGCGATCGCCCTCACCGACGAATGCTCCTTCGCCGGCGTGGTGCGCGCCCACCGCGCGCTGCAGGCCCTGCCCGAAGCCGGCCGGCCGCGCCTGATCGTCGGCTGCGAGCTGCGCCTCGCCGACGGGCCCTGCCTCGTCCTGCTCGCCGCCGATCGCGCCGGCTACGGCCGGCTCTCGCGCCTGCTCACCCAGGCCAGGCGGAGCGCCGACAAGGGCCGCTACCACCTCACGCGCGCGATGCTCGACGCCACCCGCGCAGACGAGGCGGCCGCCGAAGCCCTGCCCGGCTGCCTGGCGCTGCTGATCCCACCCGAGGAATTCCCGCCGCCGGGTGCCGCCGGCGACGCGGCCATCGCCCTGCGCAGCGAAGCGCGCTGGCTGGCGAAGCGCTTCCCCGGACGCTCCTGGATCGCCCACACCCCGCGCCTGGACGGACGCGACCCCACCCGCCTGCACTGGATCCTGCGCATCGCCCAGGCCACCGGCGTCCCTGCGGTCGCTGCCGGCGGCGCGCTGATGCACGAGGCCGCGCGGCGCCCGCTCGCCGACGTGATGAGCGCGCTGCGCCTGCACTGCAGCGTGGCCGAGGCCGGCCTGGCGCTCGCACCCAACGCCGAGCTGCGCCTGCACGAGCGCGCGAACCTCGCCCGCCGCCATCCTCCCGAGCTGCTCGCCGAGACCGTGGCGGTGGCGGCGCGCTGCCGCTTCGACCTCGACGAGCTGCGCTACGAGTACCCCGCCGAGCTCGTCCCCGCGGACGAGACCCCGACGCGCTGGCTGCGCCGGCTGGTCGAGGGCGGGCTGGCCTGGCGCTACGGCAAGGCCGGCAAGGAGCATCGCGCAGCCGCGCCTGCCACGATCGCGGCCGCACCGCCGCCGGCCGAAGACCCCGCCCCGCCCACGGTGCGCGCGCAGATCGAGCACGAGCTCGCGCTCATCGCCGAGCTCGGCTACGAGCCCTACTTCCTCACCGTGCACGACATCGTGCGCTTCGCCCGCGAGCGCGGCATCCTGTGCCAGGGCCGCGGCTCGGCGGCCAACTCGGTGGTGTGCTGGGCGCTGGGCATCACCGAAGTCGACCCGCAGCTGGGCATCATGCTGGTCGAGCGCTTCATCTCGCGAGAGCGCGACGAGCCGCCCGACATCGACGTCGACTTCGAGCACGAGCGCCGCGAGGAGGTCATCCAGTACCTCTACCGCAAGTACGGCCGCGAACGCGCCGCGCTCGCCGCCACCGTGATCCGCTACCGCGCACGCAGCGCGCTGCGCGACGTCGGCCGCGCGCTCGGCCTCGACGAGACGCAGATCGAGCGCCTCACCCGCGAGCACCACTGGTTCGACGGCCGCCACATCCTGCCCGAGCGCCTCGCGGAGGCCGGGCTCGACCCCGCCAGCCCGGTCACGCAAAGGCTGGTCGCACTCACCGAGGAACTCATCGGCTTTCCGCGCCACCTCTCCCAGCACGTCGGCGGCTTCGTCATCGCGCGCGGCCGGCTCGACGAGCTGGTGCCGGTGGAGAACGCCGCCATGTCCGATCGCACCGTGATCCAGTGGGACAAGGACGACCTCGACGCGGTCGGCCTGATGAAGATCGACGTGCTCGCGCTCGGCATGCTGTCGGCGCTGCGTCGCGGCCTCGCCCTGGTGTCGGCATGGCGCGGCGAGGCGCTGACGCTGGCGACCATCCCGCGCGAACGAAAGGAGGTCTACGAAATGCTGTCGCGCGCCGATTCGGTCGGCGTGTTCCAGGTCGAGTCGCGCGCGCAGATGACCATGCTGCCGCGCCTGAGGCCGCAACGCTTCTACGACCTGGTGGTGGAAGTCGCGATCGTGCGCCCCGGCCCGCTCCAGGGCGGCATGGTCCATCCCTACCTGCAGGCGCGCGAACGCGCGGCGCGCGGCGAGGATCCGTTGGACGGCCTGCGCGAAGAGATCCGCGGTGTGCTGGCGCGCACGCTGGGTGTGCCGATCTTCCAGGAGCAGGTGATGCAGCTCGCGGTGGTCGCGGCCGACTTTACCGGCGGCGAGGCCGACCAGCTGCGCCGCGCGATGGGTGCCTGGCGGCGCAAGGGCGAGCTCGAGCGCTACCGCCAGAAGCTGCTCGACGGGCTGGCGAACAACGGCTACGACCCCGACTTCGCCCAGCGCCTGTGCCAGCAGATCGAGGGCTTCGGCAGCTACGGCTTTCCCGAATCCCACGCCGCCAGCTTCGCGCTGCTGGTGTATGCCTCGGCCTGGCTCAAGTGCTTCGCGCCCGCGGCCTTCCTCGCCGCGCTGCTGAACAGCCAGCCGATGGGCTTCTACGCGCCCGCGCAGCTGATCCAGGACGCCCGCCGCCATGGGGTGGAGGTGCGCGCGGCGGACGTCGGCGCCAGCGCGTGGGACTGCATGCTGGAGACCGCCGACGGCGCGCAGCCCGCGGTGCGCCTCGGCCTGCGCATGATCCGCGGCCTCGGCCGCGAGGCCGCCACGCGCATCGCCGCCGCGCGTGGCGAACGCGCCTTCGCCGACACCCAGGACCTCGCCGCGCGCGCGCGGCTCGACACCGGCGAGCTGCGCACCCTCGCCGCCGGCGGTGCCCTCGCCAGCCTCGCCGGCCATCGCCATCAGGCCCTGTGGCAGGCGAGCGGCGCCGCGCCCCTGCCCGGCCTGCTCGCCGAAGCCCCTGGCGGCGACGTCGCCGCCACGCTGGACGCCCCCGCCGAGGCCGAAGACCTGCTCGCCGACTACGCCCGCCTCGGCTTCACCCTCGGTCGCCACCCGCTCGCCTTCGTGCGCGAGCAGCTCGCCCGCCTGCGCTTTCTCACCGCCGCCGACATCACCGCCGCGCCCGACCGCATGCTCGCCCGCGGCGCCGGCCTGGTCACCTGCCGCCAGCGCCCCGGCACCGCGAAGGGCACGCTCTTCCTCACCCTGGAAGACGAGACCGGGCTCACCAACGTGATCGTCCGCCCCGAGCTCTTCGAACAGCAGCGCCGCATCCTGCTCGGGGCGCGCCTGATGGGCGTGTTCGGCCAGATCCGCCGCCAGGGCCGGGTCGTGCATCTGGTGGCGAGCCGGGTGGTCGACCACTCGCCCCTGCTCGGCAGCCTCGCCGCGCGCAGCCGGGATTTTCACTGACGGCCCGTACGCGCCTCCTACCCGCCGGTGCTATCCTTTCCCCCGTTGCGATTCCGGTTCGAGGAGCCTCTTCCATGAACGCGCACAAGATCGACGACCCCTTCGGATTCCGCGAACACCCGGGCGTGTACGACACCGGCACGGGAGCGATCAAGATCGTCGAAGCCAACCGCGGCATCCCCGGCATCGAGCGCGTCGTCATCCGCAGCTATTGCGGGCGCACGCAGGACAACCGGGTTTTCTATCGCCTCAGCGCCGACCGCAGCCGCGAGTTCGCCACCCTGGCGGAGGCCTTCGCCGCGCGCCCGGTGCACCTGACCTGAGGCGGCGCGACACCACCCGGCCCAGTTCGCGTGGTGACGTGGCTTCGCCCCACCTCGCTCACAGCACTTCGCTCACGCCGCGTCGTTCAAGCCGGCCCGGCGCCCTCCGCGCGCTCGCGCCCGTCCCGCCACTCCGCCACGAAGCGCCGGGCATCCGGCACCCAGTCGGCGAAATCCTGCGCGAAGCCCGCCGGGTCGGCCACGAACTCCACCTCCGCGCCCGCGAGCGGGTTGGGCTGGCGCGCCCGCCGGCCCATGCGCGCGAGCACGTCGGCGATGCCCTCCAGCCCGGCGTAGCTGCCCAGCCAGTCCTCGCGCGCCATCCGCTCCAGCGCAAGGTGGGCCGACGCGGGCAGGTCCGCCCGGCGCGCCGCGAGCTGCCGGTACACCCCGGCGCAATAGGGCGCCAGCGCCCCTTCCCCATGCTCCGCCCAGTCGCGCGCCAGCAGATGGTCCCAGAAGATGTCGACCAGCACCCCGGCGTAGCGCCGCCGCGCCGCCGACACGCGGGCGCGGCTGGCGCGGAAGGCCGGGTGGGTCTCGGCGAAGGCGTCGATCGCGCGGTGCAGCGCCACCCCGCGTGCGAGGTCGGCGGGCAGCGCGCCCGGGAGTGTCCCCTTGACCCAGTCCCCGAAGACCCCGCCCACCACCAGCGCGGGCGACTCTCCGGCGAGCCAGGCGTGGGCGAGGAAGTTCATGCGCCCTGCCCGTCCGCCGCACGCCGCCGCAGCAGCGCAAGCCACCCCAGCGCCGCGGCGGTAAGCGCGAGCGGCGCGATCGAGCCCACGTTGAGCAGATTCCAGCCCTGCGTCGTCACCAGCGCGCCCGAGGCGAAAGAAGTAAACGCCATCACCGCGAACACCACGAAATTGATCGCCGCCTGCGCCTTGTCCTTTTCCTCCGGCCGGTAGGCTTCCATCGACAGCGTGGTCGCGCCGGTGAACAGGAAGTTCCAGCCCACGCCGAGCAGGAAGAGCGCGAGCAGGAACTGGTGCAGGTCCTGGCCCGAGAGCGCCACCGCCACGCAGGCGAAGTTGAGCACCACGCCCACGCCCATGATGTGCAGCACGCCGAAGCGCTTGATCAGGTGGCCGGTGAAGAAGCCGGGCGCGAACATGCCGATCACGTGCCACTCCAGCACCAGCGCCGCGTCCGAGAAGGGCATGCCGCACACGTCCATCGCCAGCGGCGTGGCCGCCATCAGCAGGTTCATCACGCCGTAGCTCATCGCGGCGGCCAGCACGGACACGATGAAGACCGGCTGGCGCAGGATCTCGCCCAGCGGCCGTCCGCCCTCGGCACCCGCCTTCTTCACCGGCTGCGGCGGAAACCGGATTCCGGCCATCACCGCCATCGACACCAGCGCCACCACCGCAAGCGCGAGATAGGAGCCGAGGAAGGGCACGGCCATCGCCTCGCGCGTGTGGTTGGCGAGGTTGGGACCGATCACCGCACCGATGAGACCGCCCGCCAGCACCAGCGACACCGCCTTCTCGCGGAAGGACGGCGGTGCCAGCTCGCCCGCGGCGAAGCGGTAGAGCTGGCCATTGGCGCTGTAGTAGCCGGCGATCACCGTGCCCGCCACGAGCAGCCAGAAGCTGCCGATCGAGAGCGCGAAGGCGCACAGCAGCGCGGTGAGGAAGGCCACCACCAGGCCGAGCTGAAAGGAGACCTGCCGCCCCCAGCGCCGCTGGCTGCGCGCCACCAGCCCGGTCGACAACGCCCCGCCCACCACGTAGCCCATCACCGGCAGCGTCGCCATCCAGCCCACCGGCGCCAGGCTGAAGCCCACCAGGCCGTTGATGGCAATGAACACCACGTTGTTGGTCAGGAACAGGCCCTGCGCGATCGCGAGCAGCCAGAGATTCTTCTTCATCGTTGAATGCTTATGCACACGGAAGACTGAACTCTACTCGTTCTGTCCGAGCAACGCCTCCGCAAGCGCGCAAGCCAAGCGGTGGCTCGGCGCGGAGGCGGCCATGGCGTTGCCAGTCGGCGCCATGCAGATCCGTCCGCGATGATCGCGACTTGCGTCGCGCCTACACGGGAGCCCTCGCGCATCTCGTGCATGCGGCGGCTGCGATTTTCGTGGGAGCGACGCAAGTCGCGATCGGCCGCCCCCCGCGCCCGGCTCGAAGCCGACGGCCAGGGCGGTTTCGACAAGATCACGCACGATCGCGTCCTCGGAGGCCAGCGTGGCGTGCCCCGGCCTGCAGGGCGACAGCTCGACGACTTGGGCGCAGACCGCGCCTCAACGCGCGGGAACGTCTCCTCCAGGCGCGGCGCCGCCGCCAGGTCCCATGCCCGCTCCGGATCCCATGCGTCCTCCCGGACCCATCCCCCCTCCGAGCCCCATACCCGCTCCGGGTCCCCGTCCTCCGCCCGGCCCCATGCCACCGCCCGCCCCCATGCCACCGCCCGCCCCCAT
>Ga0268298_10001815_pt1 | contig 24207 bp, 16 predicted proteins | sample WWTPWeurt_MetaG_FD_194462 | JGI IMG/M metagenome (GOLD analysis project Ga0268298, IMG submission 194462) | Activated sludge microbial communities from WWTP in Nijmegen, Gelderland, Netherland - WWTP Weurt | ecosystem: Engineered > WWTP > Aerobic digester > Activated sludge | place...
ATTATTTTATTTAGCTCTCCATGCCCCTTTAATAAGGTTCTAGAATAATATCGATGAATCGCAAGGCCTCTAATACTCCAAAATTCCTTCAATGTCTGGTTGCTTGATTCCATCTTCATTGACTCAAATTCTTGCTTTGTCATATCAGTATTTTAGGCAAACCGATACCGTGATTTTACGCTTGACAAGATGCACTTTGCTGGACGGATACGGAATTCATACTACAAATGCAGTGGATATAGGACGAAGGATGAGCCGCGAACACCAATCAAAAAAATCTGCTTAATGAACATTTAAACGTAGGTTACTCACATCGTCCTGCCAGAGCTGTCTGAATTAGTAAGGTTTTGAACACTTTTGGATGGGAATTGAACATCCACCAATCAAGCCTTCTCCAAATTTTATTTGGTTCTTCGATAACAATCCTATGATTCAGCTAATTTACCGAAACTCCCTAGCTATGAATGCTTAAAAGGAGTCAGGCTTAAAGCCTAAAGCCGATTCAACTTTGTTTGCCATTTCATCAACAAACAATTGTTAGTTTCCAATTAGAAGCCCTAAGCTTTTTGCTTCTCGCCTTTCTTTAACAAAAAGATTACTTCAATGAGGCCAATGGAAGAGAGCTTAAAGCGTAATGCTTAATAGCTAAAACTCAAAGTCTAAAGCCAATTCCACTTTGTTTGCTATTTCATCAACAAACAATTGTTAGTTTCCCATTAGAAGCCCTAAGCTTTTTGCTTCTCGCTTTCAGCTTTTCGCATTGCAGACCGTGTTATTTAATATACTAAATTTATCAGTCCATTCAATTATATTTGAGGGACGAATTCAAGTTTATTATTTGACTATAAGATTATAGAGGAAGCTCTTTGGAAAAAAATCTGAAATTCAATATTAGCTCTGTGAGGATTCCTTCGTCCTTTCTTGGTTACGGTGGATGGCACAACTTGGTGTCAGTGATCGTCTCGTCATTGTTGTGGAGTTTCTCATTCGGTCAGTCGCCAGTCCATCAAAAAGACTATTCCATTTTACGGTTAATGGATGCCAAAGATGGCTTGTCTGAAAACAAGATCACACATGCTGCTTTGGACGCGGACGGACTGTATTGGTTTGCTACTGCCGGCGAACTCAATCGGTGGGGAGGTTCTAAGTTTCAATCTTTTCCCCTGTTCGATGCAAACGGTATTGCCTACTCTGGGATCCCATATAGAATGGTACCGCTATCGGAGCATAGATTCCTTATTTGTTTAAGCGAAATAGACCTTTCATCCTATGGTGTCTATCAATATCAAACCGGGATTCTTCGCCAAATTTCCCATGATCTTTTAAAATCCAAGAAGGAATCCCCTATGGCTGTTCTCGTGGATGAGAACTTGAATTCCTTTCTTGTATCCAGAACACTCGGCCAGGATTCAGTCAGAATATATTACTTCCACCCACAAGGTTATTTTCAAGATTTACTTTCTCTCCCTCACCGCGACAGCCAACGTTTTTACGGATCGGAAGTAAGTCGAAATCAACCTTACAGTGTGATGGGCGGATATGTTTGGTATATTTCGAATACTCGAAGCATTCACCGTATTTCACCTGAATCCGGCAAAATCCAGGAATACACATACTTCCTGGATCAAGGGAAAATTATAAAGTGGGGTCCCATAAGATCTGCATATTTCATTATTTCGGGAAGTAAACAATTCTATCTGGTAGATGGTGAGAAAGGATATTTATTTAGATATGATTGCGTTACCGATCAATGGAGTAAATTGTTGGAACTGCCCAAAGACGTTTTATTTCAAGAAACCGATGCCAAAGGAAACCTTGCATTCGCTAATAAAAATAATTTTCATAACTATATTACAGCACTGTTTTTTTTTGAAGAAGAAACCAGCCGATTGTCTGAAGTAATTCCGGCCCCAACTCAATATCGTGGCGTAATTGCATATGATTTTTTAAAACAATTTTTTGCCTATGGATATCATGGCATCGCACAATATCGGGCCAAAGAATCAAAGGTGAAAAATTATCTAACTCATGAGCGCATCTACGGTGACCAAGCGAAGGAGGGTGGCCTTTTTCCAATCCGGGGTATTGGAGAATCTGGAGACAGTATGCTGATCGTCGCCACTTCTTATAAGGATATTATGACGGTTAATCTGAATTCAGATGTTGAAAAAGTTTGTCCCTTTGTACCAGGAAAAAACAGAATTAGAATCAGCGATGATTATTCCAAAATGTTCTGCGATGACGAAGGATGGATATGGGTTGACCGGAATACGAGTCTGGTAAAAGCACATATTTGGGACAATAAAATAGAACAATATTTCGACAAGATCCACGATTTCGTTCCAGCTGAAAAAGGAGCCTGGTATTTGATTGCATCACTGGACCAAAATCAAACGAATCTTTACCATTGGCAAGAAGGCTGTGACCGTGCCGACTTGCTTTCCTCAAACCTACCTGCGCAAAAAAATCGAATGAGCAGCACTTCCATAATATTCAAGGACAAACAAGGTCTCCTTTGGATTGGACAGAAAGATGGAGTGGAGTGCTTTGATTTAAAAACCCAAAAATTTAAATCACTTAAAGCCTGGGATGGAAAAACTGGATCTCAGGTGAGTTGTATCGAGCAAACCGAAGATGGCCGCCTTTGGTTTGGAAGTTTAGGAAATGGATTGTTTGGTTACGATCCCCAATCTGGCAACCTGAAAAGTTATACTCGCTCTGAAGGATTGCCCAATATGAAAATAGCCAGTATACTCGCTGATGGCATCAATCTGTGGGTCGCCAGTTATGATGGTCTGGCCTATTATTTCAAAAATAAAAATTCCTTTGTAAAATTCTATAAAGAAGATGGCTTGTCTCACAATGAATTCAACAGAAGATCCAGCCTCAAATTATCCGATGGACGATTTGTATTTGGTACTATTAACGGTATCAACCTGTTCAAGTCTGAGGACCTTCTGGGTGGTTCCTTGGAATCAACAGACAGGATCAAGCCAATTCAAATCAGTCATTTTATTGGACAAGAATTAAAGCATTACAAGCTTGATGCAGAGAAAATCCGTAAACTGGTTCTGCCACCTTCCAACCGATACTGTGATTTTGAATTTACCCTTACCGGCCCATCGGCAGACCATCCCGCACAGCTGAGCTACCGGGTGGATGGTGTACATAAACAATGGAATTATAGCCATCAAAACCGCATCGAGATGCCCTGGCTTCCATCCGGTCATCACCTATTAAGGGTTCGTGGAGCCGGTCTGATGGGCGATTGGAGCGAAGAATACACCATCAATTTGGAAGTTCAGCAATATTTTTATCAAAGCACCTGGTTCCTGACGCTCATTTCTTTAATAATCCTGTTGGCCATTTTCAAATATCAGAGACTTAATTATTACCGAAAACTGGAACAAGTCAATGCAGTTCAGTTTAAACAATTGCACGATATGAAATCCAGGTTTTTTTCTTACATCACCCATGAATTCCGAACACCTCTTACATTGATTCTGGGGTATGCCCGATTCGGTGAAGAATCTCATCAGGGTGATGGGGGACATTTTAAAAAAATAGCCGCCGCGGGGGAACGCCTCCTAGAACTGGTCAACCAGATGCTCGACTTGGCTAAAGCTGAATCAGGCCAGATACAGATAAAACCAAGGAGTGGGCCACTTGTGCAATTTATCTCCGATTGCTTCACGAGAATCCAACCGCTGGCCGTTCGCAAACAGATCCACTTTGTCTTCCATTCCAATTGTAAGGAATGGTATTGTTTTTTTGACCCGGACGTTCTTCAAAAAATTATTGAAAACCTTTTAACCAACGCCATAAAATTTACTCCTGAACAGGGTACGGTCAGCCTCACGCTGCATGTTGGAACCGACCTCAATAAAAATCCCGAGGGTTGGATGTTCTACGAGTTGACCGTAAAAGACAATGGTCCCGGAATGAGCAATGCTGAAAGCCAAATGATTTTTGAGCCTTTCTATCAGTCTGATCCAAACCACTTACAGTCAGGGACAGGCCTCGGACTAAGTCTGGTAAAAGAATTGACTGAAAAGGCCGGAGGACAATTAAGCGTGACTTCCAGACCGGGTGCAGGTTCCTGTTTTACCATTCGGTTTTTGGTAGAAGGGAGGGTATCTCCGGATGAAATTCGCATTGTTGAACCTGCAAATGAATACCTTTCCCCTGCTCATAGTAATGAACTACCGCAAGAAAAACCAGAAAGCCCGGTAAAGCAAGATAACATAGTCCTCATTGTTGAAGACAATCCTGAGATCGCTGAGTATATTGAAAAATGCCTTCAGGACCATTACCAATGTATCAAAGCAACGGATGGGCAAATGGGATTTGAGCTGGCGTATCAGCTGGTACCGGATCTCATCGTCTCAGACATCATGATGCCCCGGATGGATGGCTTTCAATTATTGCATCAATTGAAGTTGGATCCTGTAACCAGCCATGTACCCGTAGTCTTGCTTACTGCTAAAGTACAAATCTCAGACCGGGTCAAGGGCCTTTCCATTGGGGCCAATGCTTATCTGCCCAAGCCATTTGACCCACTGGAGCTTCAGTTGACGGTTAGAAATCTGTTTCAGCTGAGACAGGATTGGTCCAGGCGCTACCATCTACCACTTCCACCTGAAGAATCGATCACAACAGCCCTTCATGCTCCAGATGGACTGGCTCATGAGGAAATAAAGCATAATGACCAATTTTATCGCAAGTTATGCAGCTGGATTGAGGCAAGAATTTCTGAAACTGAACTGGACAATGAATCCATGTGCAAAGAGATGGGGATGTCCAAAAGCCAGCTTCACCGAAAAGTAACTGCATTGACAGGTCAGCCTCCGGTCCGTTTGATCCGGACATTGCGTCTTCGACATGCAGAAAAGCTTCTCACAGAACAACCAGACCTCAGCATTTCTGAAATTTCATACGCATCCGGCTTCAACTCTCCCGCCTATTTTACAAGGGTTTTTCAGACTGAAAGAGGAATGAGCCCTACCGAATTCAGAGAAATAAAGGCCAAAAAACCGTGATTAAGCTAGCTGTGCAGAAATATTTCTGCCTCCTCCATGGAAAATACAATTTTATCTATCTGACTTTCAACTATTTATGAAAAATGGGAGAAAAGTGCAAGGAATTGGGAAAAAAGTGAAAAGCCTGGTGGGACCTTCACCCACATCTTTGCCTTTGTCAAAATGAACGGTCTGTCTGAATTCAGAAAAACCAGTTGGTAATTTGCGAATCACGACAGCCAAAGAATTGAAATTATTTATTTTTTAACTTTTTAAATTTATCAAAAATGGAAGCAAGAACTTCAAAGCAAGCCGTACTTGGCGCACTGAAAAACATTCAACTAAACAAATTGACCCTACCTTCCAATTTACTGTTGGGCGGCTGTTAATTTGCATGAAGCCCTATCCTGTGTGAACGCAGGATAGGGTTCCTTTTTTCTCTATTCAAATTTCGTTTTTTTATAAACTTCTTTCTGTGTTCGTCAAGATCCCTCCTCCGATCGAACTCCGAGTAATCTCTACTAATTCTATTCTTAAAAAAATATTATGGAAATATTAAGCATGGATCAAACGATTCAATCGGTCATTCACACCATCAGATCCTCGGCCTTGCCAGACCCTATCAAGCATTGGTTGACTGATGAGGAAAGAGTGCAATCTCAGAAAGCATTGTTTCTATGCTTTGCTCAAGCCCTTGTGCCGGGCTTTGGCGAATTAGACAAATCTTGCCAGGTCAAGCTCAATACGCTTGTTTATTTAGGTGCAAGTGGTATCTATGAAGCCGATAAAGTTTATGATATCCAGGTACAAGGTCTGGCCATACAAACTCCTTTGATACAAAGCCACTTTTGTCTGGTTGAATCACAAAGAATCCTGTCAAGACTGTTTGAGGAGAATAATCCATTTTGGAATACCTATTATCAGAGATATTGGAATCATTTCCAGGAACTGACACAAAGTAAATGCATCAAACAAAGACTCGATTGCGATGAATACAAAAACCTGCTCCGCCATAAATATGCCCTACTCTATCTGGTGGCCGACATATTACACCACCTTAGTGACTGCCAATTTGTAGATCATTACGAACGCCTTAAGGAAACCTTGGAATGGTTTACAATCGGATATAACATCCCGAACGAAATCAGAGGATTAAAAACAGACCTGGATACGCAAGTCAACAACTATGCCTGGTGGAGGTTGCTGGAAATATTACCCGAATTCGGAATGGATGCCGATGAACTAAGCAATGAAGAACTGCATAAGATGGTTTACTTTACCGGCTTGGCAGAAAGGATGCTGGAAGAATCGCTTGTAGCATTTCGTAAGGCCAAAGAATGCGTCCGCCCGCTTGGATTAAAATTATTTGAACAACTCATCGACGCCAGAATGCAGCGAAACAAAAAGGAAATGGACATTTTACACGAAGAACTAGCCAGTGTGTTCTAGTACCATCAATCAAACGCTCGCAGATGGATCCAAAATCTTACATATTAATCCTGTATTTCTTCTTACTCCTTTTGTATCACGGAGGAGAATATATGCTGACCCGAATCGTACATGGATCTGCAGGAATAGGATCATTCCTATTTTCAATACCATACACTTTTGCACAGCTATTTTCTTTGCTTGAATTCAGTTTTGAGAGCTCTGAATTCCCAGCTTGGAAACATACTGCCATACTTTGGCTTTGGCTGCCAGGTCTCTTACTGTGTGCATGCGGACTACTGATAAGATTTACAGCCATGATCACAGCAGGACGTTCTTTCACTCACCTACTCCAGAATCAGAAGCGACCCGAACATCTTCTGATCACCAATGGTATTTACGCTTGGTCCCGCCATCCCGGATATTTGGGTTGGTTTATCTGGGCTGTATCTTCTCAAGTGCTACTTGCTAATCCGGTCTCTCTCTTGCTCTTTGCTTATTGGTCCTGGAAATACTTCGACATTCGCATCAGGATAGAAGAAAAAAACCTCGTACTTTTCTTTGGACAGGAATACCTGAATTATAAGCGAAAAACGCCTGTTAGGATCCCCTTTATTTCTTAAAACCGTCCTTTTTGGAAAGCAATACTGCTACACGGTAAACACACACTGTCCAAATTATCAAAATCGGAAAACTGATTTATCCAAAAGGGTTGCCTGGTTTGGCAGGCAAGAATACAATATGGCATTTTTGGCAATCGACGAAATCAAATTGGAGGTCATCTGACGGGGGTATTCACTTATATGAAGTATTCACGATTTAATCCAACAATTTGATCATTTCGTATCTAGTTCGCTTATACCGTAAAGCTTAAAGCCAATTCAACTTTGTTTGCTTTTCCAACATCTAACAGTTGTTAGTTTCATATTTTAATTAATAAGCTTTTCGCTATACCTTTTTTGCTCTGTGCTTTTCGCTTTTCCCTTACAAAATGATTACCGTTAATTAAGACATAGGAGGAGGCTTATAGCTTAAAGCATAAAGCCAATTCAACTTTGTGTGCCTTTCCAATAACTAACAGTTGTTAGTTTAACGTTTTAAAAAAAGCTTTGTGCTTTTCGCTTTTTGTGCTTTTCGCTTTGTGCTTTTCCTAAACCACCAACCTTTCTCACCACTGGCTACTGTCTCTGGTACGGAAATTTCTTGGAGACGTTTTTAACCAGGTTCTTGCCCAGTTGTTCGCTGCTGCTTCCTACTCCTCCCTCGGCTACCCAGTCGTATTTCCACAACAAATCGCCTTGCGTTTTTTCGTGAATGCTCATGGTGACATTTACTTTGTTGGTACTTCCCCAGTATCCGAACAACAGCCCTACGGCAATGGCGCTTCCTTCGGACATGGGTTTCTCCATGTGCACATCTCCTGATATGACGGCATCGACGTCCAACAGTTTACACAATTCCTCTTTGCCTTTGGCTTTGAAATCCGCATAGCCAACGTTCATTTTGGCCAAGGTAGAATTTGTTTTGTCGATGTCCTGAAACTTCACGGTATAATTTCGTTTGCCCGATTCTTTGAGAAAGGCAGTGTACGAATGTCCCTGAATCGCATAGCCCGTTTTTTGCTCGTCTTCACGAATCATTTCCTGGGTAACGTTTTTGGGCAAATTCTTTGCGCTGATTTGGACATTGAAGGGAAGAATGGCAACGACCTTGTGCTTGTTCTTTACCTTATCAAAGTCCGGTGAAACATAAATGGTTGGGGCACATGATGAAAAGAAAAACACCATGGCCGAAAGCGTAGTTAATAAATAGGTATATTTCATACGTTGCATAGTTTGTGGTTTGTGCAAAATTAGCACAGCCTATCCAATACACGGCATGCATGCTTGCCTATCCAGGCTTCAACCATAAAATACCCCCTCGAACTTACCGCTTCATGGCCGTACGGTACAATGTCCAGGAAAGGAAAGTGAAAAACAAAACTCCCAAAAATTGGTAAAAGCCTCCTCCCAGGCTTTCAGCAATCGGGTGCTCCAGCGAAATACTTGCCAGACTGTTAGCAATGCCTTCGTTGACGTTGAGCAATGCCACAATGACTCCCGATAAGGCTCCGCCTGCTACCAATCCTGTGGCAAATAAGGCTCCTTTACCTAAGTCCTCGTTTTCTTTCTCCTGCGATTTCTTTTCCATCGTCCAATCGACCAGTCCTTTGATGGCACCTCCAATGAAAATAGGAAGCGTTGTCGCCAAAGGCAAATAAGCTCCTACCGCGAAGGATAAAGATTTGATTCCACACAATTCCAACACCAATGCAAGAAAAACACCTGCAATGACAAATTGCCAATCGAGGTTGAACGATAAAATGCCCTTGATCAGAGTTGCCATCAGGGTCGCTTGAGGTGCGTTGTATTTCTCTCCAATGGCGTGTTGTATTCCTTGGGCCACCATTCCAGAATCCGGCGTATCCAACAGTTTAACGGTCCAACCAATCACGATGGAAGAAAAGATAGCGCCCACAAACAAAGCCAGCTGTTGGTATTTAGGCGTGGCTCCTACGATGTAACCAGTCTTGAGATCCTGACTCGTTGCCCCCGCGTTGGCAGCCGCAATGCAAATCATTCCACCTACGACCAAAGCCATCGGTTCGTATAATTTTCCTGTCCAACCCACTCCAATAAACACCAGGCAAGTGGCCATGATGGTGGCTATGGTCATCCCCGAAATGGGATTGTTGGAGGAACCGATAATCCCCACAATGCGCGAGGAAACGGTCACAAAGAAAGCGCCAAAAATCACTACCAGCAAGCCTACTAGCAATTTTGAAATGATGCCTTGACCGGGAATGATAGGAAGCAAAGCAACCATCAAGACCAGGCCTAAGCTTCCGTAGAGTACCACTTTCATGTTTAGGTCTTGCTCGGTCCTGGAGACTGCCTGCGATTTTTCAACTTTTACAGCTCCCAGGGATTCTTTGAATGAGCTGATGATGGTCGGAATGGTTTTGATCAAGGTGATGAATCCTCCGGCAGCCACAGCTCCTGCGCCAATTTGACGAATGTAACAGCGGTAGATCGCTTCGGCACTGTTGGCAAACGTGTGGGTCGTTTCGTCCCAGCCAAATCGTTCGGGGTTGAAACCAAGTTTCAAAGCTTGGGCATAGATGATATCGCCAGGAACCAAGGTCGCCAGCAGAGGAATCAATACAAACGAACTGAGAACCCCACCAGCCACCAATACGCCTGCGATTCGCGGACCTATGATGTATCCTACACCCAAGTACTCCGGTGTGATTTCTCCCTGAATACGTCCAGCAGGCCAATATTTATTGCTCAATTGAGTTACATAGGTCGGTACTTCTGCGATGAGGTGAAATACTTTTTGGAGCATGGCATAAACCACTGCAATTCCCAAACCCTGGAAGGCCGTCTTCGCGAAGTCACCCCCTTTTTCTCCGGCAACCAAAACACTGGCGCATGCCGTACCTTCCGGATAGGGCAAAGTATCGTGTTCCTTGACGATCAATGAACGACGCAAGGGGATCATCATCAAAGTACCCAGCACGCCTCCCAACACAGCCAGGGTAAAGATGGTCCAATAATTGAACGATGCCACCCCGTTGCTTTCGGTCGACAAAAACAAAAATCCAGGAAGCGTAAACACCACTCCGGCTGCAATCGATTCACCGGCTGAACCCGTCGTTTGAATGATGTTGTTTTCCAGTATGGTTGTATTGAAAAATTTCCGTCCTAAGGAAATGGCCAATACAGCGATGGGAATGGAAGCGGAAACCGTCAATCCGGCTTTCAAAGCCAGGTATACCGTTGCGGCCCCAAACAAAATACCGAAAAAGATTCCCAACAAAATGCCTTTGACCGAAAATTCTGCAACCGTTACATCGGCTGGAATGTAAGGCTTGAAAGTGTTGTTCTGGTTTTCCATATTTTTTGTTTTGAATTTGAATCGAAGCGATCTGTTTGTTTAATTGTTTACAAAACTAACAAACGTTTGTTAGTTCACGCGATGTTCTCGCAACACCCTGTTCAACCAGCGCAGCAGGATGAATCCCATTACGGCTGCTGCCGACAACAAGGCAAAATTTACCCAAAAATAATGTGTTTTGTCCTCGTAACGATCCCAGCTGCTGGCCAATACCCCGGATAGTTTATTACCCATGGATGTGGAAACAAACCAACCTCCCATCATCAGGCTGGTGATGTGCGGCGGACTGAGTTTGGAGACAATCGATAGTCCCATAGGGCTCAGGAACAGTTCACCCAAGGTGATGACTCCATAACTGCCGATCAACCACCAAACCGATACTTTTTCGGTTCCATTATGCCCTGCATAAACCGCTGCAATCATGATCAGCACCGATAGGGAAGAAATCAATAAACCAAATGCAATTTTTGTTGCGGTGCTGGGCTCCTTTTGCCTTCGCCTGAGATAGGCAAACATGGCTACGACCAAGGGGGTGAGAAAAATAACCCAGCCGGGATTGATCGACTGACTGAGGTTGGTGATCCATAAATTGACGGAAGCTCCTTCTTCGGGTAGGCTTTCAGTCGGAATGTTCCGGAAATACACCGGGTAATTGTATTCTTTGAGTACGACCCCATTCGATTTTTGAATCCGAAACAAATCATCGTACAGTGCTACGGTATCTTTCTGATACAGCAAGGGTTTGGCTTGTTTCAAACTGGCAAACCATTCGCCGGTAGCACCCGTTACATGCCGATCGGTATAGCGATCGGCCCAGGTGTTGAGGGCAGATCCATTCTGTTTAAAAACAGCCCAAAATAAGATGACCACTACAAAGATGGCCAAAAGTGCTGCTATGGGTTGTTTTTCTTGAACCGGTGATTTTTTCCACAAAATAAAATAGTAATAGACCACTGGAATGCAGGCAAACAAAAACGCATCGTTGCTGTCACTGCCAAAAAAATTTCCATTCGGATTGGCATCGTTGGTGATACCTCCAAGCAACCAACCGATGATACCGGCCAGAAGGCAGGGCAACAAAATAAACAGGCTGATTTTGGTCATGCTCATGTCGCCTTCCTTGACACCTATTTTTTGATCGGCATTTTGATAGTGTCGGATTCCCAATATGAATACAAGCACCCCTATAAACATACCAATACCCGCAGCCAAAAAAGCATAGCCCCAACCCAACATGGTATACAACGCAGCGCCAAAAAAATTGCACGTAAAGGCTCCAATGTTGATGCCCATGTAAAAAATATTGTAGCCTTCGTCTTTGTGTTGGACGTATTGTGGACTGTTGTAAATGTTTCCCAACATCGTGGAAATGTTGGGCTTGAAAAAACCATTGCCCAGTATGACAAGGGTCATGGCCACGTACAAAATGGTGAGGGAATGAAAAAACATCATGCAATAACCGATACCCATCATGATCCCGCCCATGATGATAGACCGTCGATAGCCCAAGTATCGATCAGCCAGCAATCCACCTAAAAATGGAGTAAAAAACACCAGCGCGATAAACGTGCCATACAAGTCTGCCGATTCGGCTTCAGTCATGCCAAATCCTTCTTTTACATCTTTCAGGTAAAGCGTAAAAATGCCAATCATCAAGTAATACCCAAACCGTTCCCACATTTCGGAAAAAAACAAGTAAGGCAAACTCTTTGGATGCTTTTTAAACATGATATGGTGTAGTGTGCTGGTGGTCTATTTTGATTAATCCAGTCCGGTCTTATCCTTGACGATCTGATTCAATAATTTGATGCGCGAATAAATCAACGTACCTCCAATGAATGCAGCAATGACCAGGATCATGAAAAACATTTTTTTGTCTGTAAAATCATCCCAAAAAGAGGTCATGACACCCGCCACTTTTCCTCCGATGGACGTAGAAAGGAAAAATCCTCCCATCATCAATGCCGTTAAACGGGCTGGAGCTAATTTGGATACCAATGATAAGCCCATCGGACTGAGGAAAATTTCGCTGATGGTAAATACAAAATAAGTCAGCCATAACCAGATCGGAGAAGCTTTATGGGTATAAATAGAGGGTACGGACATGATCGCAAACACCATAACCAGCGCCGAAAGTCCGGAAATGAACAATGCCATTCCAAATTTCGACATGGTGGTGGGCTCTTTTCCCCGTGTACGCAGCCAGCTGAACAGGGGTACAAAAATGAGTGTAAGCACGACGATGAACAAGGGGTTGATGGATTGGAACAACTCCGTATTGGTGAGTTTCACCGTTTGGCCATTGGGCCAGGCTTCTTTGGGAACATTTACAAAATAGGGGTCGGGCCCCATTTCCTGGATCGTTTTCCCATCGGCATCTTTCACCTCACGCATGTAGGGATCCAGTTTGTTAACCATCCTCAATGAATCTGTAACTTGTTGCATAGGGAAAATTGCACCGGTAATTTTAGCCGTCGTTTCGGAGGCCACACGATCCGTATGCTTTTCTGCCCACAAGGTCAGTCCCGTTGCATTTTGATTGTAAATCGTCCAGAATGCAATGGAAATTGCAAAAATGAATAGCAAAGCCCCGATGCTTCTTTTATCCTGTCCGGATGCCTTGACCCATAATGAAATATAAAAAGAAATGATGGGCATACAAGCAAATATGAAGGCATCGTTCGCCTGGGTACCCATGATGGGCGATCCAAAAATTTTCGCGGGTATGATCCAACCTATGACTGCGGCAATGATGGCAGGAAGAAAGACCTTCATGAAAATCTGGGATAATGGCATATCCTCCGGTTGCACCGGTTTTTTAACATCGGCATTCCGAATATCCGGATTGTTCAAATTCAGCGCGAGAATTCCTAAGCCAATGAGCAGCCCAATACCGGCTGCCGCGAAGGCATAACCCCAGCCGTATTGATTGCGCAGGTAAGCGGCCACGAAATTGCAAACAAATGCACCGATGTTGATACCCATGTAAAATATGTTGTAGGCATTGTCCTTCAACGGCTTTAGGTCTGCTCGGTTGTAAATATTACCCAGCAGGGTAGAGATGTTGGGCTTGAAAAATCCATTCCCAATGATGATGAGCAGCAATGAGAAGAACATGGCGGTGTTGCCCGGCAAAGCCAGTCCAATGTAACCCGCAGCCATGAGCGTTCCACCGATGAATATGGATCTTAAATAACCCAGGTACCGGTCTGCGATCAAACCTCCAATAAACGGTGTAAGGTAAACCAAGGCAATGAAGCTCCCCACAATGTCCGCACCAATTTTAGTAGGAAATCCTTTCCCGCCCGTAGCAGTATCCGTCATGTAAATCAGAAGAATGCCTACCATGAGGTAATAAGCAAAACGCTCCCACATCTCCGTAAAAAATAAGGCTATCAAGGCTTTAGGGTGCCTTCCTGTCTGTGTAGCTGGTTCCATTGGCAATGTTTGAAAATTTAGGTTTAGGTATTTAGCGCCTAAATATAACGGGATTCCGGCAATTGGCCTGCGATGGCAATAGAAAATTGTAAAATTATAAAATCACAAATTTTTATTCCGAATTGTGGCTTAATATGCCTAATAATTCAACATAAAATTTGGTTTGTATTTGGCACAAGTCTGAAGACTTGCGCTGGCTAGGGGAGACTTGCGCCAGCTAGATGCCAGCAAGGACAATATTTTAGTGATTGTTGGGATTGGCTATTGCCCAAGATAAATAAAATATGTGCCGCGCAATGTGGGCCGTTTTTTCAAACATGATTTTCTCCGGATCATCGGTAATGCGGTGATAGTCTTTATGAACTCCACTGAAAAAAAAGATGGCCGGAATTCCTCTTTCTGCAAAGTTGTAGTGATCTGACCGGTAATAAAAACGGTTGGGATCCGATTCGGCATTGTACCGGTAATCCAATTTCAATTGTGCATATTTTTGATTGATGGCTACATTGACGCGATGCAACTCGGGATCGATTCGGTCAGCACCAATGACATAAATGTAATTGCTGTCGCGTTGATACGTATCGTCGGTTCTACCAATCATGTCAATGTTGATATTGGCTACCGTTTGGTTCAAGGGTACAATCGGATGATTTACATAATACATTGAGCCCAACAGTCCCTTTTCTTCACCCGTCATCAAAGTGATCAATACCGAACGCTGTGGTTGAAATCCTTCGTTTTCAATAGCCTTGTAGGCTTCTGCAATTTCCATTAAGGTGGAGGTTCCACTGGCGTTGTCATCGGCTCCATTGAAAACTTCAGAACCACGTTTTCCGATGTGGTCATAATGTGCAGAAATCAACAACACTTCCTCGGGTTTTGTGCTTCCTTCAATAAATGCAAGGATGTTTTTTCCTTTTTCTGATTTAACATTTCGCTTTTGGCTCACATCCAAAAGGCAAGGAACCACTACCCGTTGCGGCTTGCCTGATTTATTTATTTTATCGCGCGCCTTGATGACTTTTTTAATGGACTTCCCTAAAATCATGGTGGTGGTGGTCGATGACAAATAGACCAAGTTGGCAACTTCCTCCATTTCTGAAACATCGCCATCCATGTATACTTGTGGAGAAATCACTTCCGCCCTTCGGCTGTCTACCCACTCTTTAAATGCGTCTTCAATGACCAACAACAATCGAATGCCCCGTTTGGCAGCTGCATTTTGTTTCAAGGTCAGGTCGTATGACCATTCACTCAGCGAATCCGTTTTGGTTAAATGCGAAATACCCGCTTTGTTGTGCGGCTCCCCTTTATAAATCAAGGCCACCTTGCCTCGGTAGTCCTCACTTCCATAATCGCTGTATCGCGCATCGTCGATGCCATAGCCTAAGAACACAATTTCCTGAGCCTTCAATTCCAAATCTTCGTTTTCAGAAGGCACTGCAAGGTAATCCCACAGTTGTTTGTAGGGCACGTCGTTTATTTTAAAAACAAGCTTGTCCCAATACATCCATTGAAAAGAGACATCTTGAAAATAACTATTCATTCCCGGCGCCTTGCGCATGTTCAACCGTTCGAAATGACGCGCTATGTATTCCGCTGCCAAAGCATTGCCTCTTGATCCTAATTCGCGTCCTTCACAACTATCGGAAGCTAAGAAATAAACATGCGACTTCAAATCTTCTGCACGAATGGTCGCACCAAATTTTGTGAGTGAATCTTCAACCGGCATCATTGTGGAATCTGGCCGGATCTGTCCTGAAAAATATTCCTGCTGTCCAAATACAGGCAGCGCAAATAAAACAACCCTCAGCATTGCTGCATGCTTCAGCATAGTGTAATTTTATCTATTCGTTTTTGATGTCTTCCCCCTTCAAAATTGGTATTTAAGAAAGTTTCCACCATGTGTATGGCTTCGTCAATGCTCACAAACCTTGATGGAATGCTCAGCACGTTTGCATTGTTGTGTTTGCGCGCCAACATGGCCAACTCAACGGTCCAACACAAAGCACACCGAACGAACGGGTGTTTGTTTGCCGTAATCGCCGCCCCGTTGCCACTTCCACAGATGACGATTCCCAAATCAGCCCTGCCCTCATCCACATCGTAAGCAACTGGATGAATAAAATCGGGATAATCCACGGAGTCGGCACTGTGCGATCCATGATCCACCACTTCGATGCTTTTGTTTTTCAACCAGCTGACAACATACAACTTGACTTCGTACCCTGCATGATCGTTACCAATGGATACTTTCATCTGTTTTGATTTTATTGTTGAAGGTTTGCCTTTGCAGCATTGTATTTGTTCAACATGGTTTCCATTTCCGTTTGGAAAGCCGGGTCGTTTACTTTTGAACTGCGCTCGATGATTTCACGTACTCCCGACATGGACAAACTTCTTTCCTGACTGAAACCACTCTCCAATTCATCCGGCTTCAGGGTATCATAAAACTCCAGCATATCCAATGTTTCCGTAGCCAGAATGCGAAGATTCTTTTTGGCTGATTCCATATCTCCTGCATCGATCAACACCTGAATGAATGGCATGATTCGCACGTCGTATTGAAAATTCATATTGGGGAACGCTTCAAAAAACTTATTCGCCATGTTCGCAGCTTTTTCTTTGTCTCCCGCATCGAGATGCGCCAATGCGGTGCGCATCATGATCATGCGCATGGCTTGAATGCTCGGAGCAAAACTATGGTCAACAAACTGGTCGACTTTATCAAAATTCCCCCATCGGAATTTATTCATGATGACATCGTAACTGCTTGGTGCATTGATCCTGCCCGAACCATAAATGTAAAGACTTGGATCACTCTGTGATTTCACTGGAACAATGCGCAAAGCCATTCCTTCCAGTTCCATGTAATCTTGCAGGCCAAGCAGTTTTTCCTGGCTGCAGGTCACACTAAAATATATGGGTCGGTCATACATGTTCGAATGCAAAATGTCCAACACGGCGATGTCGTCTTTGGTGATGTATGGTCCGGAAACATTCACCGGAATGCGATCTACAAAATTGCTGTCGGACTCACTACACATTCCTGCTGCAATGGCTCTTTGCCGGTCAATTTCCAGATAAACATTATTGGAAGGCATGTACGTCTCAAATACTTTTCCGGAACCGCTTTCGATCGGATGATCTTCCATGATGAACTTGAGGAAATTGGATGCCGCCATGGGTGGATCCGGATTTTTGCTTTCAGGATTTGACGGATTGTAATAGAAAACCTGATTGCGCAAACTTCCTCTCAACTTCTCCTGCGGGATCGACATTTTGACCAATGGCGATTCGTTGAATTTTCTTCTCTGGTTTTCGATGTACCAATCCACTGCAATCAAACTCAGATTGATGACGCGCACATCCCGACGAATGCCTTCCACTTCCTGAGCATACCACACAGGATACGTATCGTTATCGCCATAGGTAAATAATATGGCATTGGGTTTACACGATTCCAGAATGTTGGAAGCATAATCGCGTGCGGCCGTACTGTGCATGCGGCTGTGGTCGTCAAAATTTTGCGTCACCAACAATAGAGGAACCGAAAGCCCAATGGCCGTAGTTCCCAGACCACTCACCATGGGACTTAATTTCAATTTTGTTTGTGCCCACTGGGCCAGAAATAATACACCCAAACCAATCCAAATGCAGAAAGTTAAAAACGAACCTTCCAACACGTAGTCTCTTTCACGCGGTTCATTGGGCGGTGAGTTGTTGAAAACACACAGAGCTAAACCAGTCAATATGAAAAAACATAGCAAAGACAGAAAATCATTGCGGTTCTTCTGGTAATGGTAGATCAACCCGATGATTCCAAAAATCAAGGGAATGAAGAAATAACTGTTTCGCGATTCATCTTCCTTCATGACGCGTGGCAAACGGTCCTGATTATAAAGTCTAGACCCATCCACGGCTTTCACTCCGGAATACCAATTTCCATCGCGGTTAACCCAGGGGTAAAATCCTTGTTCTCCATTTTGACGTCCTACAAAATTCCACATGAAATACCGCCAATACATCCAACCGAACTGATAGGACCACATGAATTTCAGATTGAACGCCATGCTGGGAGTCTTTTTCTCTTCATTGAGGTGCTTCATCCACATGCGGTACAATTGCGGGCGGCCCTGGTCTTGATGGCTAATCCTTGGAAAGAGAATTTTATCCTTGTCGCGGAATACATAATCAAATTTTTGATCAACCACTTTGTACTCATCCCCAACACGGCCCCAGCGATCTTCTGATTTGGTGTCCACTGGCCGTGCTTCAAAATGTGGGCCTTTCATCAAACTTCGGTCTCCATATTGCTCACGGTTCAGATAAGGAATCAACCGCGTAACATCATACGGATCATTCATGTTGATCGGTGGTTTCGCATTTGCTCGTATCAACACCACGCCTACTGTAGAATAAGAAATCACCAACAGCAAGGTGGTGAAAACCAATTTGTGCATCAGATCATTGCCCTTTTCTTTGAAGTAACGCAAACCAAAAAAACTGGCTGCAACGATCACTGCCAAGGTTGGAATCAAACCCGAATGAAATGGGAGTCCGAGGGAGTTGACCATGAACAACTCAAAAAACATCCACAAGTTCGGAATTCCTGTGATGATGATGGATTGGAATAGGAATATAAATATCACTCCTACCAAAGCGGCCAGCATCATTCCTAAAAAACTATGTTTCTGATAACGCTTGAAATAATACAACATAGCAATGGTTGGAAACGACAAAAGACTGAGCAAATGGACACCTGTAGACAATCCCGTTGCAAACACTGCAAAAATCAACCACTTGTCGGTTTTGGGTTCGTTTGGCAGGTAATACCATTTGAAAGCAGCCCAGATGGTCATTGCTGTAAACATGGTCGACATAGAATAAACCTCCCCTTCCACTGCTGAGAACCAAGTGGTAGAGATATACCCGCTGGCCAATCCGGCAATCAAACCCGATCCTAAAATGGTCCAACTTTCATTTTCTTCATGGTCATAATCACGTCCATGCAATATCAATCGTGCAACAATCAAGGTGGTCCAACAAATGAACATGGCAGCCAATGCGGAGCACAAAGATGACATGATGTTTACCGAAAAAGCGATGTAAGCCGGATTGCTGGAAAGCAGGTCTGCCACCCATGTAAACATGCGCCCTACAATTAGAAAGAGAGGCGCTCCGGGGGGATGGACCACTTGCAATTTGTAAGCACCGGCAACGAATTCTCCGCAATCCCATAAACTTCCGGTGCGTTCAACCGAAAAGAAGTACACCATGAAGACGGCTGAAAAAACCAGCCATCCAACCAAATTAGTCCTACTAAACTTCATAATATGTTGAAATGTAGATTTTTATAAATATAAAAAATATATTATAATTAAATTTGTTCATGTAAAAGTACGCAACTTCTCCCAAAGGAGAGGGTGGACCGGAGGCGGGATGCGAATACTTAACGCAGCTTTGCCCTTTTGCGTATGGATTCACCGTATCTTTGAAGGATAAAACCCACATTTTTATGATGCGCATCATCCTCTTCGGGCTGGCACTTTACGCCGTGTATGCATTGTTTTTAAAAGACAAAGTCATCATCATCACGTCCAAAAAAGACATCCGCCGCGACAAAGATTCCTACAACGACTACGAAGAAATCAAGTAATTCTGAAAAACTTAAAGACCATCAAAGACTACCTGCTCTACCAGGATCATCACATCGTGGTGGCCAATAAACCTGCAGGAATGCCTGTTCAAAATGATCCGACAGGCGATGCATCCCTATTGACCATTTTGCAGGCATATTGCAAGCAGGATTTGCATTTGTTCAATCGCCTTGACCGACCAGTCTCCGGTTTGGTGTTGTTGACAAAAAGCACCAAAGCACAGGAAAGCCTGATGAGTCAGCAAGCCCAAGGAACATTAAAGAAAATCTATTTGGCAGTTGTCGAACGCAAAGATGTACCCGAACAAGGAATCTTAAAAGATTTCCTCCTAAAGGACGGCCGGAGAAAAAAAACACACGTGATTGGCCAAGAGGAAGGCCAACCGGCTGTATTGGCATACCGGGTATTGCTTACTCTGGATCGCTACCTGGCTCTGGAAGTGATGCTCCGCTCCGGTCAATTTCATCAAATCCGGGCGCAACTGGCCCATGCCGGAATGCATGTGAAGGCGGATGTAAAATACGGTGCACGACGAGGAAATCCCGACCGCTCTATTGGACTCCATGCCTGGAAATACCAATTCAAACAACCCTCGACCCAGGAATCCATGTCGATGGAAGCTCCTATACCACTCAACGATCTTTGGCCTATCGTTCAACAAAAACTGCAGGAACATGTCTGAATCAAAAGAATCCATTCAACGCACTGAAATTGGAAGCCTGGGAGAATTTGGCCTCATTCAACGTCTAACCAACAACTTTCCACTCCAACAATCTACCACCATCAAGGCAGTAGGAGATGATGCAGCCGTATTAAGGGGTTCTGATCAGGCCATGGTAGTATCCACCGATTTGTTGGTGGAGGGCGTGCATTTTGATTTGGCCTATTTTCCTTTGCAGCATTTGGGTTACAAAGCCATTGCTTGCAATGTATCCGATATCTGCGCAATGAATGCCTATGCAGAGCAAGTCACTGTATCCATTGCGGTTTCAAACCGTTTTTCCGTCGAAGCTTTGGAACTTTTATACGACGGCATGCGGCACGCTTGTAAAGTCTATAACGTGGATCTTGTGGGTGGAGACACCACCTCTTCGCTGAGAGGGCTGGTCATTTCCATCACGGCTATTGGTCGACAAATGGAGCATAAAATCAGCTATCGAGCGAGTGCAAGACCTGGTGATTATTTGTTTGTCACCGGTGAACTGGGGGGCGCATACCTCGGGTTACAATTGCTAGAGCGCGAAAAGCAATTGTTTTTGGAAAATCCAAGCATTCAACCAGACTTGGAAAACCAACGCTATGCGGTAGGAAAATTTTTGAAACCAGAAGCACGAAAAGACGTGGTCCTCTGGCTGGAAAAAGCAGGTGTGGTGCCTCACGCAATGATCGACTTATCAGACGGTTTATCGTCAGATCTCATGCACATTTGCCAGCAAAGCCAAATAGGCGCTGAAATCACGGAATCCTTGATTCCTATGAGCGAGGAAGCTAAATTGCTTGCACTTAAATTTCAATTGGATCCTTTTGTTTGTGCACTCAACGGAGGCGAAGATTATGAATTGCTGATGGCTGTGGACCCTGAAGAGGCCCGCAAAATCCAATTTCTTCCTGGCTTTCACTACATCGGCGAATGCAAACCACAGCAATCCGGCATTCAGTTAAAAACAGATCAAGGTAAATTGCACCCCATGAAGGCACAAGGGTGGGCACATTTTTGACGAATGGCGAATGGCGAATAGTTAATGGCGAATGGCGAATAGTTAATGGCGAATGGCGAATAGTTAATGGTTAATGGCGAATAGTTAATGGCGAATGGCGAATAGTTAATGGTGAATGGCGAATAGTTAATGGTGAATGATATTATTATTATCCATTATCCATTATCTATTATCTATTATCCATTATTTATGCTCTCCCTTCTCGTCCACCAAACGATAACCAACCGCCTTGAGGGTAATGATTTGTACTTTTTCATCGCTTCGCAAAAACTGGCGTAACCTGGTGATGTAAACATCCAGGTTTCGTGAATTGAAAAAACTATCGTCGCCCCAAATTTTGTCGAGAATGTACTTCCGGCCAACAATTTCATTTTTCGCACGAGCTAATTCAAAGAGCAGTTGTGCCTCGCGATAGGAAATCCGACGCAATCCGGTTTGATGAATTAGCTCGAGTTTATCTGGCCAAAATTCATACTGACCAATTTGCAAAACTTGGCTAGAAGAGGCCTGGCGTTGGTTCACTAAATGGTAAATGTTGTTAATTCTTACAATCAATTCTTCAAGGCTAAAAGGTTTTTTGATGTAATCGTTCCCGCCTACGCCAAAACCCCTGATCACATCTTCGGTTTGAACTTTGGAGGTCATGAAAATGATTGGAATTTTTGGGTGTGTACTCCGGATTTCTTTGGCCAATGTAAATCCATCTTTAAATGGTAACATGACGTCTAACAAACAAAGATCAGGTTGAAATTCGATAAAATGGGCCAACACCTTCGAACCATCCTCAACATGCAATACTTCAAAATTTCTGCTCACCAGCGATTCCCTCACAATTTTAGCAAGCGAAAGTTCATCTTCAACATACAATATCTTCATGGCCTATATATTTTTGGGAATGCAAAGCACAAATTCATTTCCTTCCTTTGCAACACGCAACTCAATTCTTCCACCCAAAATATGGGCAAGCTGCGAAACAATGTACAAACCTAAACCATGCCCTTTGACATTGTGAATGTCTCCATGTGGAATGCGGTAAAATTTTTCAAATATTTTATCCCGATAATTTGGCTCTATGGGCTGTCCATTGTCCCCTATGGAAATACACATTTCCTTTGAAGTTTCAGAAACGCTGACCTTTACTTGCGCAGAATCTCTTTGGACGTATTTGATGGCATTGTCGATAAGGTTGTGCACGGCCATCAATATAAGCTGCGGATTGGTGCGAATGATTCCAAGGTTGACTGGTTGCTCAAATGTCAATTGAACATTTTGGTGTTCAGCCCTCATTCGGAAACTTTCGACCACTTCGGAAATCAAAACAGAAAGGTCTGTAGGTTCAGGAATTCCTATCGAATCGTCCATGGTTTGTGAAATGTTCAAGACTTTATCGACGAGTAAATTCAGTTTGCGATTTTCACTTTCCGCTATTCGAAAATACTCCTGCCTCAATGATTCGTTTTTACCGGCTGGAAAATTTTGCAACGCTTCAAGGCTTACGCCAATGGTTGCAATGGGTGTTTTCAACTCATGCGTCATGTTGCGCATGAAATCTTCCTTCATTGAAAATATTTCCTGTCTCTTGCGGGAAGATTCAATGATTTGATGAAATGCAAGCCACACCGCGAGGAAAAGGAAAACAGAAAGAAAGATTTCAGGAAGCATGTGGCGCAATAAATATGCCTGATTGTTGTCTTGGATCAAAAAGTACTTTTTCCCGGAAAATACATCATGATAACACATGGAGTCTCGGGATCCTCTTTGATTTGAGTCTGGAATCAGTTGGTAACGAATGTCTAATTTTGCAGCATGCAAATTTTTTTTGAAAATGCCTTCAACCAATTCCTTGAGGTCTCCAGTTGCATCTGTAAAACTTGTATCCAAACAGAAGGAATCACTTTGAAATGCTATTCTCAAATTTAAAGCGTTGTGATGTACTCGGGACGTATCGTTGGATTGAAGAATGAACGTTTCGGCGGTTTGTGTAATACCCAGGTATTTGTTTTGTGCCGTCAAGGTATCTCCAAAAAAGTTTCTCGTAGGGTGATTGATGATATTCACTTGTGCTTTTGCAGAATCCTTAAATTGCCATGAGTTTGCACGCAGTTGTACGATCATACGATCCAACAATTGATTCTCTGCTGATTTGAACGCATTTTCAAGCATATAACTGGTCGTCCTGGACAAATCCGCCTGTTCTTTTTTATAAACCGATACGAGGTAGAAAAACAAAAATACAGCAAGCAAACCCAGACCAATGGCCATGGGGGCATACAATGTCCGGTTATATTTTTTAATCAAATTGGTATTATTCAAACCACCAAAGTACCATGATTTTCATAATCAACGCAGCACTTTAACCTTATTTAACCTTAGATCAACTATTACAAATCTGAGATATGCCCTGGGCAACTGTATGTACACCATTGAACTACGCAAGGATCAATTTAGAATGAACATATTCATCAAAATAATTCAAGGGCTTTCATCATGGCTGTCGTAAGCGGGCCCGCAAGAATCCTTTACATGTGGCATCGCACTATTCCAATGAATACAATCTTAGACTACTCTTCATTGATAACATTCATGATCAGATTTAAAGGATGATATCAACTATGATTGTTCTACCTGTTTCTTCCTATCTTAATACTTGAAGCGGCTGTGTAACAACTTTGCCTTGAACCTCCAATTTAAAAAAATAATGCCCGTTTGCAATGGTTGGAGGCACATCGATTAAGTATTGTACGTCTTTTTCCAAAGACAGGTTTTTATTCAATAGAATATTTCCTGCAACATCACACAACGTCATTCTGCATTTACTTTCTGTAACATGGCTTAACAAGTATACAAATTCATTGGTTATCGGATTGGGGTATATATCAATTACCAAAGAATCTTTAGCATTTTTTTGATTTGTATTTGTGCTTGTCCCGCATCCAGGCACCAGGCAACCATCTTTGTCCAGGTGAAGCAACCAGGATCGAACTACATTTTCATCACCATCGGCCA
>Ga0268298_10001816_pt1 | contig 24206 bp, 26 predicted proteins | sample WWTPWeurt_MetaG_FD_194462 | JGI IMG/M metagenome (GOLD analysis project Ga0268298, IMG submission 194462) | Activated sludge microbial communities from WWTP in Nijmegen, Gelderland, Netherland - WWTP Weurt | ecosystem: Engineered > WWTP > Aerobic digester > Activated sludge | place...
GAAGACACTACTCCGAAAGTAGTAACGAGAGATATCTGCAGTAACTTACAAAGTACACTGTACGATATATCTCAAAACCTCAATCCCCGTTTTCAGATCAAGAAATATCGTATACAAAGTATTGCATAAAATGATTTTTTGGTATACTATGTTTGTACTGTTTAATCTAACTATTTTCCTTGCTTTATTATGGAAAGTGTAGTAGATGGATATAATCTTCGCCGTGTTATTTTGGAGTCATTTCGGCAATTTCAAGAGGGGTTTCAGGTGGTTCAATCGCTGGGAGAGCTCAAAGAAAATTCAGAGTTGGATACCGTTGTCATATCCGGTATGGGCGGATCGGCACTTCCCGGTGATATTTTTCAGGTATATTTGCAAGATTTGTGGGTGCGAGGCGGAAAAACTGGAAAACAAATACAAGTTATTCAAAATCGTTTTTATACGCTTCCGCCGGAATCATATGGAAGGTGTCTCAATATCATCTGTTCACATTCAGGAAATACTGAAGAGACAATCGCTTCTTTTGAAGAAGCTCTTGCGCATGGATTGTCTTGCGTAGGTGTTTCGAGTGGCGGGAAAATTGAAGAGATGTGTCAAAAACATGGTGTTCCACATGTAAAGTTGCCGATCCCATTTGAGAATTTTCAACCGCGTACGGCAACGGGACATTTTTTTTCTGCTACGCTGTGTGTTATGATGCGAGTATTTGGATTGCCTGATGAATCACATGAGATTTTGAAAGAGGCACTTGCGTTGCAAAGCTCCATTGAAAAATTGGAGTCTGAAGGAAAGAATATTGCTTCGTGGCTTAAGGGAAAAACTCCGATTATATATGCGAGTGCGCAATTTAGGTCACTTGCTATGATTTGGAAAATTAAAATAAATGAAAATTCCAAAACACCGGCATTCTGGAACTACTTCCCGGAATTGAATCATAATGAAATGGTTGGGTATACCTTTCCGCAGGCGAAATTTGCCACAATTATGTTGCGCGATCCTGATGATCATCCAAGAAATAGTAAACGGTATGAGATAACTGCAGAACTTCTCAAGAAACAGGGAGTGGATGTCCGGATTCTTGACATAACTCACGGATCGGTATTTAATAAGATATTCCATACGTTATATTTAGGTGATTGGGTTTCTTACTATCTTGCACTTGAATATGGTATAGATCCTACGCCGGTTGATATGGTGGAGGACTTGAAAAAAATGCTTTAACATAAAATAAAGAGTTTTTATTCGAAGCGCAACGTTTTTCAATGAAGAAAAAAGGTATTGTTTGAGATTATTTTAGGTTTCGGTGTTTGCGTCATGCAGATATCCGAAACGGGGATATGGTGAAATTGGTAGACACGCTAGCTTCAGGTGCTAGTGGCAGTGATGCTGTGAGAGTTCAAATCTCTCTATCCCCACACAACTTTTTCTTTTTTTCGCGCGGACTGTGTTTGGTCGATACGCAGTGTTCCTTCTGCGGATAAAAGTTTTTTAAAAAGTTTTTTTCGAAATCTCAGTGTTATAGTATGCGGTGCAGACAGTGCGCAGAAATCTTTGTGTGTTCAATGTGTCCGTTTTTTATTCGCTGAATATAGTATGCTTTGCGCATATGTAAATCAGCTGTTTTTATATAACATAGATGATTTCGAAATGTAATTTAACTTATTGATGCATTTGACTGCATATGTTTATAGATAAGATACGAAGAGATACACCAAAAAACAAAATAACAAAAAAAACACATATATCACCGTCGCCGTCAGGATCTGTTGTTCAGTCTCTCAAAACGGCTGGGCAACCTACACATCGCACTGCCGGAAAGCCCTTTCGATCAGTGTCTTCTGTTTCGCGATCAGGGTCTGGAGATTCTGCTCGTCGGTCTCAAAGGAGTCAAGCCAGCTCTCGCTCCAGGAGGACGCAACGACCTGCTATTTCGGGAAACTTTCGTTCTATTCAAACAATGAATCCAAAATTGCAGCAGACATATACTCCTGTTCCTGAAGGAACGTTGCGTATCGTGCCCATAGGAGGACAAGAGGAAGTAGGGAGAAATATGGCGGTATTTGAATATGGAGAAGATATCGTTATTGTTGATATGGGTGTTCAATGGCCTGAAGAGGATATGCCGGGAATAGATTATATTGTACCGAATATCAGTTATTTGAAGGGTCGGGAAAAAAATATTCGTGGAGTAATTCTCACACATGGACATCTTGATCATATTGGTGCTACACCTATCCTTTTGGATCAGCTTGGATATCCCCCGATTATTGGAAGAGATTTGACGCTTGCGCTTGTCAAGAAAAAAGTCGAGGATTACCGTCCCGGATCATCGGACAAGTTAAAAATGATACGCGTCCGTTCATTCAAGGATACGATTCGTTTAGGTCAGTTTCAGGCTGGATTTTTTGACGTCGAACATTCCATTATGGATGCGATTGGTGTGGTACTTGCTTCTCCTGCCGGAACGGTTTTGCATCTCGGGGACTGGACAATCGGACATGATCCGATTGATGATCGCCATCTCGGGTATTCGCATTTGTCGCGTTTGCCACGACCAACGATTTTGATGCTTGAAAGTCTCGGAGCCATTCATAAGGGACCACCAAAATCTGAAAAGCAGGTACAAAAAAATCTTGAAGATCTGATCGGAAATGCTCCGGGCCGAGTGATTATCGGAACGTTTTCTTCGCAAATTAAGCGTATCGGTTACTTATTGAGTTTTGCTGAAAGTATAGGGAAAAAAGTTGCGCTTGACGGGTATAGTATGAAAACGAATATCGAAATTGCCAAAGAACTCGGCTATTTGAAGGTGAATAAGGAAACGATTATTTCCGTGCAGGATATTCATAAGTATCCGGATAATAAAATAGTAGTGATTTGTACGGGAGCTCAAGGGGAAACGAATGCTGTTTTGAGCCGAATAGTTACTGATAACCATAGGTTTATCAAATTGCAGAAGCATGATACGATCGTATTTTCCTCTTCAGTGATACCGGGTAATGAACGAAGTATTCAGCGTCTTAAGGATAACCTGTATCGCAAATGTGAAAATGTTATTCACAGCGATATTATGGATATTCATATGAGTGGACATTCGACAGCAACGGATATACAGGAAATTCTGCGGCAGGTGAAACCGGATTATTTTCTCCCTGTGTATGCGAACCATTTCTTTCTCAAAGAATCTGGAAAACGGGCTCGCGAGATTGGTTTTCCGGATGATCATATCTTTGTTCTTGATAATGGCGGAATGCTTGAAATTTCCAAATCGGGAGCAAAGGAACTCGAGGAAAAAGCGGATGCGAGTTATGTGTTTATTGACGGACTTGGGGTTGGGGATATCGGACATGTGGTATTGCGTGATCGGCAGATGCTTTCTGAAGATGGGATGTTTGCTATCACTGTTATTATAGACAGTAAGACCAAAGATATTATAGGCAATGTTCAAATCACTTCACGAGGTTTCATTTATGTCAAAGAAAATTTTGATCTCGTTAATGAAACGAAAAGAAAAGTTATGACGATTGTCAGGGACACAACATCACAGGGTACGTCCATAGACTGGAAGTATGTGGAAAATACTATTCGTGATACTGTCGGACAGTTTTTGTTTCAAAAAACACAGAGGCGGCCAATGGTGCTTCCTGTGGTAATCGAAGTGTAGTTTTTCAGAGGTGCGGAAGCGGGTTATCCGCTTCCGCATTGTAGCTCAAAATGAAAGCTATTGCTTCATATTTTGGTTTTTGATACAATCTGTAATGGAATTCTTTTCTTTGTTTTTTGTAGAGAAAAAGGAGAAGGGGTATATTTTCCGGCGTGGCGCAGCGGTAGCGCAGGTGACTGTTAATCACTTGGTCGCTGGTTCGAATCCAGCCGCCGGAGCATTCATAATAAAGGCTTTAATTAGCCTTTATTTTTATATACCCAAGGCTGGATTCGAACTTTTTTGCCATACTGAGTTTATTTGTTTTGTACTGCTCTTAAAACCTAATGGACTTTTTTCCTGTTTCGGGGTAGAATGTCATGTTGAGTACTTAACTTCTCCAGTATGTCATCTGAATCGAGTGAAACGGGAAAACTACTTGCTTTGTCTTTGTATGAGCCTGCCTGGCAATACTACATCAAATACAAGCGCTTTACGACCGATCTTAACCACCCGTTTCGCTCACGAGTCGATTTTATTGCTGACGGGAAAATGGCCTTGGAGGAGAAGGACATTCTTCCTTATAAGGCGGTCGTCTTTTTCCATCACGACCCGCTGAAACAGCTCTATCCGGAGGCGTATGAGTACGCCAAACGTATTGAATTGATATGTGACCGGAATGGAATCCGTTTTTTGAATAGGCCGGATGCGCTATCCGCTTCTGCGAAATCGGTGCAGCTTGGATTGCTTGCCAAGGGCGGCTTCAATGTAGCAGAGGCAGAGACCTTCAAGACGTGGGAAGAGTTTCTTTTCGACAAAGAAAGAGCATATCCTCTGTTTGTACGCTACGAGTACGGACATGACAGTTTGGGAGAGGCTGTTTCCGGCCCGTTTTTTTCACGAGATGAGGTAGTAAAGGCGGAACCTTGGAAGCACGACAAGTGGCTCAAGAAGGAGCATTTCGATGGGCTGGTGGCGATTGCATGGAAGGACACACGGAGCGTGGACGGATGCTTTAGGAAATACAGAGTTTTTGTTTTTGGCGACACTGTTATGCGCGGTCCACTCCAGATTTCGAATCATTGGTTCGTACACGGTAATAATTCCCTCAAGGAGGAATGCTTTCAAAAAGAGGGAGACGATTTTCTTTTCGGAGAGTGCTCTTCGGATGAAAAAGAAACTTTTTTGAAGGCAAACAAAACTTTAGGACTTGATTTCAGTGCGATAGACTATAGTTTTTCGAAGGACGGAAAGATTATCCTTTGGGAAGCAAATCCGCATCCGTCTCTGGGCGAATGGGCTGAACATGAGCCGTTCAAAACACGATTTACCAATGCTCTCTCCGCTTTCTATAATTCCCAACTCGAATGATATGGCTCTGAAGATCTTCTATTTTCTGCTTCTTGTTGCTTTCCTTCGCGCTCTCGTGGCCAATATTTCGATGGGAGCTATTCTGCTCTGGTTGAGGCGATTTGCTTCTGTTGAAAAAAACTCGGAAAAACATTTCTTCGTAGTGATTCCCGTGCTCAGGGAACAGAAGGTCATCAGTGAAACTGTTCATCATTTTCTTCGTTCGGATTACCCGAAAGACAAATTAGATATTCTTATTGTTACCACCGAGCGCGAACTCGCTGATGATTCAGTGAAAGCTATGTCGGAAACCACGCTCGACGTTGTGGAAAAATTAAAGAAGGAAGCTCAAGACAATTTTGGCAGGGAAATAGTCCAAAGTATTCACTACCCCGATCCTAAGGGGAAGATGGTTGATCAGCTCAATTTTGCTTTCAAACATATCCTTGGGCTCGGTTTTACTCCGCAGACTTTTTTCGTTGCTATCTACAATGCTGACTCGCGTCCGCATCGGGAAACATTTTCGAACGTTTCCGCCTTGGCGAAAAATGAGGGACGGGTATTTCAGCAATCCGCGCTGTTTCTTGACAACTGGGAAGCAATAGGTAGAGATAAGCCGTTTTTTGAAGCGAAGTACCTTCAAGCCAATGCCATTCTGCAGTCACGTTGGACACTGGCCCATGAAATGCCGAGATTTTTCAGGCAATCCTATTTTTTGAAACGTTGGAAGAGGCGAGTGTTTCTTTCGCACTGCGTGGGGCACGGGCTTTTTCTGAGGGGTGATTTATTGGAAGAGGTCGGAAGTATGCCAGAGGGAACGCTGACAGAGGACTTGTTTTTCGGTTTCGTTCTCTCCCTACTCGGTGAACCCATCCAACCAGTTCCGGTTCTGGAGGTAGCCGAAACACCGGCAGATTTTTTCGAAGCACTGAAACAGAAGTATGTCTGGTTTTTCGGTCCGTTCGACCATTTTCATTATTCGCGGTATTTCAGCGAGAGGTATCAAGGAAGAGCCTCGTGGTTGTTAAGGCAATGGTTTGTGTTTCAGGGAGTGCTTCCGGCTTTCGCTTGGGCATTCCAAGGTTGGATATTTCTCTACCTGTTTGTCTACCCACTGATAAGCGGAAATTACGGTCTACTCTGGCTTTCTTTTACAGTTTTTCTATTTCATAGTCCGTTAAGCTACGTTTTGATGCTTTGGAACTCCAGGTTTTTGTTCCGAATGTGTTCGAAAGCGGTGGATATTCATTGGCAGGAAAAACTGTGGAGTATTTTTTTCTCCTTTCCTGCAGTTGTTCTGCATAGCTTGCCGCCAATGGCTTCGGTGTATGCTAAAGTGCGGCAAGAACTCACTGGAAGAGAGCCTAAGAAACCGAAAACGGAACGCTGAACCTGCCTTATGGAAACACTAAAAGACTTAATTATTAAACACAACAATGATTACGGGTTTGATGTGGCCAGCGCAATTGCCGATGGTTCTCTTGAACTACCTGATTTGAGTATTATCATCCCGTATTTTGAAACAGGAGAAATATTTCTTCCGACATTATATCATCTCAATAGGGCGATTCAGGCCGTTCAAAAAAAGAATGCTTCGTGGAAATACGAAATTATTGTTGTTGATGACGGCTCAATAAAGAAACCGGCCGACCGGTATTTGGGCGAGTCTGGCGGTATCGTGCGGATAGTTTCCGCTGGTTTGAATCAAGGCCGGACGAAAGTGCGAAATCTTGGTCTCATCTCGGCTCAATACGAAAAGTGTTTGTTTTTGGACTCGGATATTCTTGTGTCCGAGGAATCGCTTCTCAGCCACCTTCGTGTCCATGCGTTCGCAAAAAGAATACAATGTTCTGTCATAACGGTTGGATTTTTTCGGTTTTCGGATAAAAAGGAACTTCCTGAAATTCCGGATAAAATCAATTCCAAAAATTTGAAACTGAATGATTTTCGGCTCGACTGCATATACGGAGAGACTTGGATCGGATGCGAGGCGGACAAACAGTTTATCGGAAGGCGATTTCAAATCGTAAAAGAAACAGAGGAGTTTCGGCGCTGGCCGAAAGAAGGATTCTTTGGCCCATGGTTTCTCACTAATACGGTTCTCGGCGGATTTTTTGTGGTTGATACCAAGGCTTCTAATCAGGTTGGCGGTTTTGACGAAGCCTTTGTTGGGTACGGATTTACGGAGACGAGCTTGCCAACAAAACTGGTTGCTGGATTCGATCAGTGTATTATTCCTGTGCTTCAGGGAGGGTGTTTGCACATAGATGACGATGAAATAAACGTTTCACGTCCAGAAAAAGACAGAATCTTCAGAGAAAAACATAATTTTTACTTTAATCATTATCTTAACCTCTCTTGGGGGGAGGCCGTGAAAGGATATGGGAAAGTCCAAACTAAATATAGTGCTGCATAAGATTGTAGCTGAATCAGAACTATTGCAAAGCCGTTACGATGTTACGGAAGAGTTCGCTTTTGAACTTGTCGAAGATCTTAGCGCAGTGACGAAGAATTATTTGACTGATCTTGAAGTTTTTCTTGACGACGGTTATTGGTCTCAGGTGAATTTTGCTATCCGTTTGGTACGAGAGCTTGGGACTGCCGTTTCTATTGCGGTTATCAGCGAGAATATAGGGAAAGAAGAGTATCTTTCCCACGAAGATACCGCAGTTTTGAAAGATAACAATATCCAGTTTTGTTCGCACGGCGTTTCGCATGCTGCTCTTGGCGTGTACGAAAACGATACCGTATTAGGAACGGAGAAAGGTGGACAGTACAGAAATATGCCAAGAGGACACGCTTTTATTCTGAAAGAAGAGGAAATCTGCTATCAACTGAAAGAATCAAAAAAACAGCTTGCCGAAACAGATATAGAGACGGAACGTTTCGTGTATCCCTATGGTATATATAGTGCGGATATTGCCTGGATTCTAAGGGAGGAAGGCTCATACAGCAAAGCGTATACTTGTGATGAAGGGTTGGAGGGATTGAAAACATCACCTCTTGCTATTCCGCGGCTTTTGGTGGATAATACGCTGTCGGTTTCGGATTGGGTTCGAAAAGCGACGAGTATTTTGAAACAAGGTTCCTAAACAAAAACGGAGGCTAAAATGAAGGTAGTGGCATTAGAAGGGCTGGTTCATGCCGGCAAAACCACCTTGCTCCGAAATATCAGAGAGAGTGGTTTGGATGTTCGGTGTATTGGGGAGTACGTGGAATTCGCGAAAGAGCGTTTTCCAAAACCTCCGAAAAATACAATCGAAGCAATGAATAGCCATGCGTTTTTCCTGAATCTCGAACAAAAGCGGCGCAGGGAAATTCGCGAAAATGACAAAGTTGTCCTTTTGGATAGGAGTGTTTTTTCCATACTGGCGTACCACTATGCCACGGAAGTACGAAGTGGCGGGGAAATAGCCTGCTTTGAAGAGGGGATAGCTTCTACTTCTCATGAAAATTGGCTTCTCCCTTGGGTATGCGTCTATCTCGACGTAAGTGATGAACTTATCAAATCGAGAAATTGCGGGGATGGTGGCTTTTACCAGAATTTGTTTCTGGAAAAGCAGTTCAATGTTCTGTTGAGGGAATTTTACGAAAAAGTCATGCCGCAGAGGTTTCCTTCTGTCAATGTTGTCAGAATAGATGCAGGAAAGTCGAAAGAAATCGTGACAGCCCAATTGGGAATGATATTGACGGAGGCAGTGAGCTAAAAATAGCAGAGTAGTCCGAAATCGGGCGCTCTGCTATTATTCTTTATAGGGGTTCTTATGCTGAATTCATGAAACTTTACCCAGAGAAAAAACAATACCGAACCATCTTTTTTGATTGGAACAAAACACTTTCCAATTCTTTGTTTTGGGAACAGTTAGGGAATCCAGAGCACGAACGGCATAGTTGGAATGCTGATATCTCTCGCTATCTCTTCAAAGAAAACCGTCACCTTATCTTTGAGTGGATGAAGGGGGTGATTGACGCCCGGCAAATAGTCGGAAAGATTTCATCACGCTATGGCTATTCCGCAGACATTCTCTTGGAGGATCTGGCTGAAAGTTGTCGGAACATGCAGTTTGCATCAGATGAAGTACTGCCACTGATTCAGAAATTAAGGGAAAACGGAGTACGATGTGTCATTGCCACAGACAATATGGATACTTTCATGAAATACACGGTTCCTGGTATGGAGCTTGAACAATATTTTGATGGGTTCTTATCCTCGTTTGATTTGAGGCGGTTCAAATACGATACTGAAGCGGAAAGCATCCCGTTTTTTGATAATTATCTCCAGCAACATGGTCTTTCGTATGCCGACGTGGTGCTTATCGACGATTCTCCCGATACCAGTGGAGCATACGAGCGTCTCGGGTTTGACATTCTCCAGATTGCCGATACTGATGACTTTGTGAAAAAACTCAAGAGTCTTGCGGAGTGAAATGTTATTTCGATTAACCTCAAATGTATGAAAACCATCGTTGCTATAGGGGGAGGAGAATTGAAAGATTTGGATACGCTCCAGATTGATCGTGCGATCGTGAAGTTGGCTCACAAGAAACAACCGAGGGTGCTTTTTATTCCAACAGCGAGCAATGACGCGATCGGATATTGGGAAACTTTTCAGAATGTGTATGGCAAGAAGCTCGGTTGTAAGACTGACGTATTGTATCTCATAAAGGAAAAACTTTCCAAGAAGGAAATCGAGAGAAAGATTCTCTCTGCCGATATCATCTATGTCGGTGGCGGTAATACGCTTCGCATGTTGCGTATTTGGCGAAGGCTTGGCGTGGATACACTGTTGCGTAGGGCTTATGGAAAGGGAGTTATTCTCTCTGGTCTGAGTGCCGGAGCGATTTGCTGGTTTCGGTATGGTTCGAGTGACTCGCGCCGGTTTATGAAAAACGGGAAACAGGAGACTGTCCTTATGAGACTCTCCGGACTTGGGCTGGTTCCTTTGACGCTCAGCCCTCATCATATCCGGGAGAAGAAACTTCGCGAGTCGGGGATGGAAGAAATTATGAGGCGGACGCCTGGAGTGGCGTTGGCTCTGGATGACAATTCGGCAATCGTTATTCAGGATGACCGATACGAAGTTCTGAAATCGAAAAAGGATGCCGGTATCAAAAAAGTGTTTTCCAATAAAGGAAGAGTGGAATGGAAACCTTTGAAAACCTCAGGGTCTTTGTCGGAGTTGTTGGAGAAGAAGTGATGCAGTTGAGATGTCTCGTGTAAGGCGGGCTATTTCTTAGTGTAGGATTTCATTGATTAAGCAGTAGAGGACTGAGTTTTGCCGCTTGATTTTCTCAATATATAGGCTCTAACTTCGTCCAACATGTGGAGCCAAAATTTTCAAGGATTGTTTGATTCTTGATTTTTTATACTCAAACAATCTATATTTTGCCAACAAGTAGTAGGGGAGACAGGATTTCTTTTCGGCGTATGGATAATCCTTACTTTCTCGTGTTGCAATCTCAAGATATTCTTGAGCCTTATCCCGAAGATATTTTTTCTCTTTGTCAGTAATTTTATCGTTGGAAAAGAACCCTCCGCGCTCCGACTTTGAAATACAAGCCAAACCAACGAAGGTAGCTTCTTCAGGGGATACTTTTTGTAAGCTGTATTTTATTTCTCTTGCCTCAAGATAGGGCGTATCGTCAATGTTTTTCAATGAAACTTTTATGAGGATGCCATCTTTGACATCCTTGATAGAGTGAATTTGAACCACGACCCGTTCAGGAGCTGGTTCATCGTTTTTCTCAATAATGCCAAAGGCACGAACCTTGGCGATAGATAGGTTTATTTCGGTTGTCATCTCGGGTAATGTTGCACCTAAGCTGTCTTATAGTGTATGATAATAGTATCAAATAGTATAAAAAAATCAATGAAAGACGAGAAAATCGGCAGTGAGGAGATTCCAGAGCTTTTTACCCTTGAAGAGGCGTGTAATATGCTCAAGGTGCATCCCAACACTCTCCGTCAGTGGGATGCGAATGGTATTTTGCCTGCAGTAAGAATTGGAATAAGACAATTGCGCCGCTATCGGAAAGAAGACATTTTGAACTTCTTAAACAAGCGTCACAACTGATTGTATGACTTGTTCTCATTGTGGTGAAAACAATAGGGACGGTTCAATTAATTCCTAGCACAGTAAATTAAGATGCGTATGTTTTGTACAAAATGTGGGGCACAAGTAAATGACGAGGCTAAGTTCTGTGGGAAATGCGGGAATGCTGTGTCAGTCCCTGTTTCATCTGGGTCTGATGCCAGGAAAATGCAACATCAACAACAGCCAGTGGCTACACCTCAAGTAGGCGTAAAATATGCCGGGTTTTGGATTCGCTTCGCAGCCCACTTTATAGATGGGATTATTACAAATATCATTATTGTAGTCGTAGCTACAATAGCGGCTTTGCTTTTCAATGATGCCTTTTCTGAGGGGCTTGGGGGTATCCTTGCGCTTATCTCTATCCCGGCCTATTACATTCTTTTGACTTATAAAAAAGGTGCTACGTGGGGAAAGATGGCTGTTGGGATAAAAGTAATTTCTTCGGAAGATAAGAATCTCGGAATATGGACGGTGGTGGCACGTGAAACTATAGGGAAAATTGCTTCACTCCTTACTCTTTGTATTGGGTTTGCCATGGCCGGGTTTACTGAAAGGAAGCAGGCTTTGCACGATAAAATTGCTCAAACCTATGTCGTCTATAAGGACCCGAACAAGCAGAACAATACCTGGATTGTTATCCTGATACTTATCCCAATAATCATCGCAGTCATCGGGATACTCGCATCTATAGTTCTGGTTAGCTTGAGTTCTGCGAGAGAAAAAGCGAGGGAAGCCTCTTTCAAGGCGCAAGTCTCAAGTATTGTTCCTCAGGCTCTACTCGCTTGTGACCAGGGATATATTACTTCGAAGGACCTATATGCTTCTACGGGAACCCAGGACTTCGATTCGACAATCGCGAAGAATTCATTGAAACAAAATTGTGGCAATGATAGTTCTTACACGTTTTCGTTCAAGGCAATGGGAATCGGCGACTATAAAAAATATTCAGCTGATTGCTCGGAGTCAGGGTGTAACTTTCATGTAGATGGAGAATAAAGAATATGTACTGCGAAAAATGTGGTCAGAAAATTGAAGAAGGAGAACAATTTTGTATGTCTTGTGGAGCTAAGATAGCCTCCTCTCATATTTCTAGTGTTAAGGAGGCTGACACTCTAAAGCAGATTAACTTGAATAAGTTGATTTTTCCAGTTGCGATTATTCTTACTGCTCTCATACTCGGTGGCTTTTTCTACGCTACGCAAGTGAGTAAGCAAGAATCAATTGAAAGGCAAAAGGCTCTGGATATTAAGGCCCAACAGGACAAGGAGCAGGCTGAAAAAACTGCCCGACAAAACTGTAACAATGAAGCAGCCCAGCATGCGAAAGACCTTTTGGTTACGAAATCACAACTTCCAGGCGGCGGACAATACAACGCAGCAGTTGAGAAGGGTCTATTTCTACAAGGGGATTTCGATACGTATTATGAGCAGTGTCTTAATAAGGAAGGGTTGAAGAAATAGAGTACTTCACCTGTTATCTGCCTGTTTAACAGGTAGAAATATAGTGGTATGAAGGGTGGGGTAAACTCTACGCACCTTGTTCCAAGAACTTCTTCAATCCGAAATAGTAGAACTTTGAGGCTTTATCCTCTTGTATCGAGGTTCTAATAGTGTTCAGTAGGCGGAGCACTGAAATTTGAGGCTTAGTCGAGCCTCATTTTTTGTTACCTGGGATAGGATTCGAATCAGTGATATGATTGAGACATCAATAACAGAGATACCTTATGACTACTGAGAAAAATGCCACCGGAGACAAACCAAGACCTAAGGTTGGTGTGGGGATTTTAATTCTGAATGATAGACAAGAAGTCTTGTTGGGACTACGAACGGCTTCACATGGAACGGGAGAGTGGTCTTTCCCTGGTGGGCACCTGGAATTTGGAGAAACAGTTTTTGAAACAGCAAAACGTGAAGTTAAAGAAGAAACAGATCTCGATATTGAAGAATTTGAATTGGTATCTGTATGTGATGAGATGCGGTATATCAAAACAGATAATAAGCACTATCTGAACCTTGGGGTGGTAGGAAAGTATCAAGGAGGGGAACTAAGAGTAATGGAGCCAGAAAAATGTGAAGAGTGGAAATGGTTCCCGCTATATGCTTTACCAAGCAATCTCTTTGAGGCCACAGCTTATACTCTCAGAAACTTCAAAGACAAGAAGATTTATCAGCCAGGAGTGGATTTGTGAACAACTCTAAAGTTTTAGTTAGGGGAACTGTTTCAAACAAGCATCAGGAGACCGTGTATTTCTCTCAGCGAAACAGCTGGGTCGGGGAGTGCTCGTTCCCATTCAAACGTTCGAAAGCTGTACTTCCAAGCGAGCCAACAATCACATTTCTCAAGCGGCCGGTTTTTATCCGTGGGAAAGTGTCGGAGAGAAGGGGAAAATCGTCACGGAAGGTGACGTTTTTTTCTTCATAGATCATTTTTATCGTTGGGTCGGCAACCGGATGCGAACTCAATTTCAAACACAGCTTGAAATAAAGGAATTACGCGTATTTCATGGAGTATACACAATGACTGTGATTATGCACAAAAATGGGTTTGACATTCAAATCTGAGTAGGTATAATAAAAATATGTAAAGCTTACTTTACATTATATTATGGGAGAAACAGTTGAGAATAATATAGAGTATTTCCGAAAAAAGGCTGGAATCACACAGGAGAATCTTGCTGAATCTGTTGGGGTAACGCGACAAACCATTATTGCTCTCGAAAAAGGAAACTATGTCCCGTCTGTTTTACTGGCTCTTAAAATAGCAAAATTTTTTAAAGAACCAGTAGAGAAATTTTTTAAAATAAAACTATGAAATTTCTTTCGATAATTTTTTCAGAAACATCTGTGGGACTGGCCTTCATGGTGATGTTGCTGTGGTTTATAAATCCGTTTGGTTTTTGGATGAATAGCATGCTGCATATGACTATTTTGGGAGTGGTCATAGCAGCGTTTTCTTTGTTGGCGATGTTTGTGTGGAAAGAGGGTTGTAAGGATGAGCGTGAGCAACTTCACCGTTTTATCGGCGCTCGTTTTGCGTATGTTGTGGCGGGGAGTTTATTGCTTTTTGGGACAGTTGTTCAGGCTTTTTCGCGTCACGATATAGATCTTTGGCTTCCAACTATTTTAGCAGCAATGGTTTTTGCTAAAATATTGGGCAGACAATATGCGCGGAAAAAATATTAGGCATAAATTATTTAATAAATTAATAAACGTATGAGTAATAGTAAATTAGCGATAATTATCGTATTAGCATTTGTTGTTCTTGGTTCGGGATGGTTTGTTTTTCGAAAAAAATCTGACGGTATGATCTCAAAAAATGAATCTATTATAATGGAACAGGAAAAAAAAGATGCTATGGAACAGCCTGATAGTATAAAGGAAGAGGAAAAAATGGCAGAAGGAAAAACCGCAATGGATTATGCTGGGACTGAAAATGCGATGATGACAAATAAACGCTATGTAGAATATGCTTCAGATGTTCTTGAAAAAACACAGAGTACGCGCCGAGTGTTGTTCTTTTATGCGAGTTGGTGTCCGCTTTGCAAACCAGTTAATGCAGAACTTGAAGAAAAAGTGAATCAAATACCATCAGATAGTACAGTAATTCGTGTACATTATAATGACCCAGAAACTGATCAAGAAGAAAAAAACTTGGCAAAGAAATATGGAGTAACGTATCAGCATACTTTTGTGCAGATTGATCAGAATGGTGATGTTGTGGCTCGGTGGAACGGTGGAAATCTTGCTGATCTTCTCAAAAACATAAAATAGTATGTTTATTCTCATTACATTTGCTTTTCTCGCCGGTATTGTTACGATTCTTTCTCCGTGCATTCTTCCTGTCCTTCCCCTTATTCTTTCTTCCGTTGTAGGAAATGAATATGTTGGAAGATCCAGGTCATTGGGTGTCGTGCTTGGTTTTATTGCCAGTTTTACACTTTTCACACTTTTTCTTTCGACACTTGTCAGTATTCTTGGTATTTCTGCTGAAACACTTCGTTTATTTGCAGTCATAGTGATGGGTGTTTTTGGTGTAACGCTTTTGGTGCCACGCTTTCAAATCTTTTTAGAAAAAGTATTTTCACGGTTAACGGGATTTGCTCCTCGTCCTGAAGCCAAAAGGGGTTTTGGATCAGGTCTATTAGTAGGGTTGTCACTTGGGCTTCTATGGACTCCGTGTGTCGGACCGATTCTTGCTTCAGTACTATCATTAGCTTTGACTGGGAAGGTTACACTCGCAGCTTTTTTTATTGTACTTGCGTATTCTATTGGCACGGCTCTTCCCATGCTTTTTATTATGTGGGGTGGTCGAGGTCTTCTTAAACGGGTACCTTGGCTTTTGCGTAACACAGGAAATATCCAGAAGGGCTTTGGGATTGTGATGATCTTTGTTGCGATTGCTATTTATACGAACATAGATCGTACTTTTCAAACCTATATCGTGAATACATTTCCAAGATACGGATTGGGATTGACCCAATTTGAAGATCGTGCATCGGTACGTCGAGCACTGGAAAAGTTTCGTGGTCAGCCGTCTTCTGATGATAGTGTGGTTACAAATAAATCAGGAAAGCTTTTGCAGGATATTTTACCGAAGGGTCCAAAAGCCCCAGAACTTATATTGGGCGGTACTTGGATGAATAGTGACCCGCTTTCTATAGAAACGCTCAAAGGTAAAGTGGTAATTATTGATTTCTGGACATATTCGTGTATAAATTGTCAACGCACTTTGCCGTATCTTAAACGGTGGTACCAGAAATATGCGGACAAGGGATTGGTTATTATCGGTGTTCATGCGCCAGAATTTGAATTTGAAAAAAGTGAAAAAAATCTTCGAAAAGCTCTTGAGAATTTTGGAATTGAATATCCGGTCATGCAGGATAATGATTTTGCAACATGGAAAGCGTATTCTAATCGTTACTGGCCGGCAAAATATTTTATTGATAAGGACGGGTATATCCGCTATACGCATTTTGGTGAGGGAGCATACGATGAAAGTGAACAAATGATCCAACAGCTTCTTGGGGAAACTGGTGCAAAAAACGTGTCTGAAACAGTGGAAAATCCAGTCCATCTAAACTATGCGCGAACACCGGAAACATATCTTGGATACAAGAGAATAGAAAATTTTTCTTCTCCGGAACGTATTGCTCAGGATCAATTAAGGATGTATACCTTTCCTTCTCGTTTGCCAAAAAATGGAGTGGCATACTCGGGCGAGTGGAATATTTTTGGTGAATACGCTCATCCGAAGAAAGGGGCGGTGCTCGAAATGGACTTTGAAGCCAAAGAGGTATTTCTTGTGATGAAACCTTATTCAGGAGAATCTAAAATAAGAGTGCTAGTGGATGATAGAGAGCAATATCCAGGGGAAGATGTTAAGGAAGGAAAAGTTACGATTGATTCGGATAGACTGTATAAGCTCATATATCTGAAAGATCCGGGGCGCCATGTTCTTAAATTAGAAATTCTTGATGACAACGCTGAGCTGTATGCATTTACTTTTGGGTAGGGCTTTGTCTATCCATGAAGCAAACTCGCATAAAATTGTATATTCTGTAGAGATATGTATGTTTGATATTTTCAGTTATATGTATGAAAACCATTATTGCTATAGGGGGAGGAGAATTGAAAGACTTAGATACGCTCCCGATTGACAGGGCAATTGTAAAATTAGCTCACAAAAAATAACCGAGAGCGTTTTTCATTCCGACCGCCAGTAATGATACAATTGGGTATTTGGAGGCTTTTCGTGATGTATATGGCAGTAAACTTGGCTGTAAGACGACTATTTCTCAGCGTAGAGTTTTTATTGATTTGATTAGGCAAAACAGAGAGCCGAATTGCTTCGCCTGATTTCCTTAACACATAGGCTCTAACTTCGTCTAACATGTGGAGCATTCATAATAAAGGCTTTAATTAGCCTTTATTTTTATATACCAAGAGCTGGATTCGAATCTATCAATCATTTTATATATTTACTGGAAGCTTTTGGAATTAGCTAAATTGGGACTTTTTTATGGAAAAGGTGTATATTATTACATATTACAATAGTAAAGAATCGTATTTATTACCCGCTATGCCTTCTCCACAAAGACTTTATTCAGCAATCATAGAAAATGGTGAAAGAAAGATTCGATATAATGGGAATAGGATTTTTTCTGTTGTTGAAAATGTGAAGAAAGTGGGCTTTTCTGAAGATATTTCTTCCAGTAGGCTGATGAGGATTTTTGAAAATCCAGAGTACTTCTATCATATTCACAAAGTGGATAATGGGATATTTTTTGGTGCAGTAGAATTCCTTCGATCAATAGGAGCGGAGTGGTGTAATCTTCCCCTTACAACACTTATGATATCTTCTCCCGGTGAAGTATACGCCGGGAAGACGCTGGACTATACGAGTGATACGCTCCCGGTAGATATATCGTGGTTCAATAATGAGCGGAATATTTTCCTTTCGGAAAGTTCTCAGTTTTATCTTGAACTTAGGCTTTTGACGGAGAATATTGACAGAGTCTTTTCTATATACAATTCATTCAGGAAAGAAGAAACGGACTTTTGTCACCTGTCGGAATTCCAGCATATCGAATTTGAGGGGAAGGTTTCTTTTGATCAGAATATTAAAGTCTTTCTTGGTTTGATACGACATATCACGAAGTATCTCATAGACAATGAAAGAGAGAGTCTGATCCATTTTATTGGTGAGGAAAAGGTAGAGAATCTTAAGGATGCTTTTTCACAAGAGAATATTATTACAATGACCTTTAAGGAATCGTTAGATGCTCTCTACAGAGAAACGAGAGATGAAATATACAAAGAGTTTAGTTTGAGACATTTTGGAGCATGGGAGGAAATTAAGCTTACAGAAATTTTCAAAAAGCACGTACTTGTGATAAAGTTCCCACTCCTACAGATTCCTTTCTATCATAACGAACTGAAAGAAAGCGAGAATGGAGTTCCTCTTGCTGAAAATGCCGATTTCATTTTGTGTGGCTATAGAGAAACTATCGGAAGCGGTACTCGTATTTCGAGTCCGGAAGCACTCAAGGAAAAGGCAAGGGTTTTCAATTTGCCGCCTTCCGATTATGATCCATATATCCAGACTCGTCTGCAGGGGAATTATCAGAAAACTTCTGGGTTCGGTCTCGGATGGCAGCGGTACGTGCAGTGGATTCTTCAACTCCCGTATATATGGGAAGCAACACATGTTCCTCGTGGACACCATCTTCCTAAGCCATAATGAAAAAAGAATATGGATCAGAAAACATTCGATGATTTTTTCAAACCCTACGCCAGGAATGTGGATAAGGCTGACAGCGTGAGTGCTTTTTGGCGTCTTTCCGATGCGCTCATCATGGAGATTATCAAAGAGAATGTCGGCATGTTTTGCACGAAAGATTCGCTGGTTTGTGATGCTGGCGGAGGAACTGGACGTTGGGTTGTGAAGATGAGTAGAGAACTTTCGGGAAAGCTGATGGTCTATGACCGATCGACTGATATGCTTGCAAGAGCGAAAGAAAATATTGAAAAAGCTGGACTCACCAACAAGATAACGCTTGTTCGAGGGGATTTAACCAACATGAGGAGTATTGAGAGCGAATCGATTGATCATATTGTGAGTATCTATAGCCCGATCAGCTTTATATACGAAAGTGGCAAAGCGGCTTCGGAGATGTTTCGAGTGCTCAAGAGAGGAGGAAAAATCCTTCTTATGGGGCACAGCTACTACAATGCTCTTTCATCGAAAATCAATAATTACCAAGCCGATTCTGAAGAGATTGCTCGATTGGCGCAAGATTATTGGGTGAAGTGGGCGCCATATGTTCCAGAATTAGTGACTTTTTCCAAAGAGAGCATGGAGGCACTTTTGATTTCGGCTGGTTTTCGAATTGAAAAGACGTATGGCGTGCCGGTATTCGTTCAGCCGGGTCCGGAGGATTTCGATCCGGAAAACAAAAAAGTAAGCACAATTTCTCGATATTTGGAGAACCCTGATGTTTTCAGAGAAATTTTTGATCTCGAGATGGAGCATAACAGCAAGGATACGGTTGCAAACAGAGGAATGAATATTTTCACTGTAGCGACAAAAATATGAAAAACCTCATAAGTCCAAAAAAACTTCAGAAGGGCGACCTTATTTCCATTGTTTCCCCGTCCGCAGGGCTTGGCGAACTCTTTCCGCATCGGGTAAGAGATGGCGTCAAAGCTCTTGAGAGGATGGGTTTTCGTGTGAAGATTGAGAAAAATGCTCTCAAACGCAGAGGATGGGTATCTGGAACGGCTGAAGAAAGAATTGAGGATTTGCATTCGGCATTTTCCGATTCAGAGGTGAAATGTGTCATGTGTTCTATTGGGGGTGACCATAGCAATCAGCTTCTCAAACATCTTGACTTTGAGCTTATCCGGAAAAATCCGAAAATATTCATCGGGTATTCTGATATTTCTGTCCTTCACTACGCATTCTATTCCAAAGCTCATCTTCGGACGTTTTATGGTCCGTGTTTGATATCTGAGTTTGGCGAGTATCCCGACATTTTTGAGTACACCAAAAAATCTTTTGAGGAAACTCTTATGAAGGGGTCTTTTGGCAAGGTTAAATCGTCGGAAGAATGGACGGACGATTTTCTCGATTGGTTTAATGAGGAAAATTATACAAAGAAGAGATTGATGAATCCGTCAAAGGGATATGAGTGGTGGAAAAAAGGAAAGGCTGAAGGAAAAGTTCTTGGCGGGTGCGTTCCATCGATTAACCATACAATTGGAACTGAATATTGGGTTGATCCTCAGAGAGCTTTATTTTTCATGGATATTCCAGAGGGTGGTCCGGGAAAGCCTATGGATACGGGCGCGATAGATTCGTTCCTTTCGGATCTCGACAATGCCAATGTGTTTGAAAGTATTTCAGGACTCGTTATCGGACGACCGTATAGGTTTTCAAAAGAACTCGATTTTGAATTGAAGGAGATTGTTTTGAAATATACGAAGCCGTATAATTATCCAATTCTCTACAATGCGAATATTGGCCATTGCTCCCCGAATATCACCCTTCCACTTGGAGTGTTAGCCCAAATGGATTCCTCGGAGGATTCCTTTTCAATACTGGAGAAGTGGGTCGAATAAAAAACTGCATCAATGATTTTATTGATGCAGAAAGTACTTTCTTTAGCGAAATTTCTGACAAAACAGTTCGCTACCTATCCCGCCAGCCACACAAAGCATTTTCTTGTTGTGCAGTAGCTTAGCTGTCCAGTCAGTGGATCCTACATCAACAAGGGGAAATGTTTCTCCCGCTCTGTTATTTGCAACGATTTTGAAACACAAACCGTTGTAATAACCGATACCTGCCACTCTTCCGAGATCGAAGTTGATGCTTGCCCATGGGTAAATAGTGCGTAGGTTCTCGATTATTGGTAGCACCGAAGGGAGTGAGCTTAATTGGATGATGTCATCTTTTGGTAACTCCCTAGAAAATCGTGAAAATCCAGCACCGCTCATACTACACAGGTCGCGCGAATGGTCCTGTGTAGTCATGCCACGTATTTGCTCAATGGGGATACACCCTCGTTCCGCCAGTCTATTGGCGATTGTTATATCTGACACATGGACAGTTATATTGGACGCGAGATATTCTCTCCCATTTTTTAACTGATCCAATAGCCGAAGATAAAAGGATGCATGTTCAAACAGTATTTCCTGGATGGAAACAAGATCTTTGTCCCAAGAAGTGCATAAACCGAACATTCGAAAGTGTTGACGGAAGCCAGGGATTGCAGAAAAATCCTGGACACGTACAACTCTGTGACTGGACGCGACCTGGACTAGGCTTTGTTTAGCGCTTCTGTGTCTCACCGCACATTCAATGGAAAGTGCGGTTGCAATGTCACCGACTAACTCTACCATTCGTGTAGTTGGGAGGACGTTTCCTTGCCGTATCCTTGCAAGGATGCTGTTGGTACCTATTGGCGCGAGTGGTGATAATTCCACAAGCACCGTATTTTTTGGTAGAAGCTCCATTGCTATTCCATCGAAATGGTGGAATGCTTGCTGACCTTCCTCGCAAGGAAGGGTAAATTTGCTGGACATTCTTTGTGATAAAACATTGGATACATTGAGCCTCCCTACAATACTTTCAAAGAGATGGGATAGTAACCATTGAGTATCACTTAGCTTCATTGTCCCCATAAGGAATTCTGTAATACTTGTCCCTTTCCATCTTTGGAGTGCACCTTGGACAATAGCGTGGGTCTTTGTTTCCTTTGTAAAGCGAATTTCGTTCATGATGTCCTCCTTATAGGATGATCGTGAGTTGTTAAGGTTCAACATGAGAGCATAATACAAAGATAAAACATTGTCAAAAAAAATTATTGACAGGGGTACATTCTTCTGATATTGATGGAGTGGTAGAAAATCGTTCTACGAGGAGAATGTAATGAAAATCGTGCAAAAAAGTTCCTTTACATACCCGATAGCTATCTCGGAGAGATGGAAGGGTGAAGTTTTTTGCCACCTTCCTTCCCTGAATCTGTTGAACACGCTGCAAATGCGGTCCTTGCCGATATGGCGCGGAAAAAGAAATTTCTCAATCTGGCCGCCGATATTTATAGTGCTTACCGCGCCGTTTTACCAGATCCTGATGCGGAAGATTTTTATATGGAGGTTACAGCGATACGAATTATCGCTTCAAGAGTTCGTGACGTGGGGTCGGCAAGTATCGATGTATCTCAGGTAAAGAAGGATTTGGAGGATTTGCTTGATCGATCAATTCAAGCCGGCGAATATGTAATTCCTCAACATAAACGACTTCGCGACCTGAGTGCTCTGGATACGGATGCCCTGCATGATTTTTTTGCGAAGCTTGATAACAAAAATCTGCAAGCTGAGAGTTTGAGCGCAGAGTTGAAAGAAAAAATTGAAGAAATGGTGCAACGCAATCGAAAGCGAGCGAAGTTTTTGGAGCGATTAAATAAATTACTGAAAGAATATAACTCCGGCGCACATGATATTGATCAGCTTTTGAATGATCTGGTGACACTCGCCAAGGATTTAAATGAGGAAGAAGAGCGAAGTGTGAAAGAGGGGTTGACTGAAGATGAGCTGGCGATATTTGATTTGTTGCGCAAAGAAAATTTGAATCCTGATGAAACAGCGAAAGTGCGGTTGGTCGCAAAAGAACTGTTGGAGCAACTAAAGCCAAAGCTCGTGCCGGGCTGGCGAGATTTTGAACCATTGCGTGCCGGAGTGAGAATTACCATTTCTGATATTTTGTTTCCAAAATTACCAGAGCCGGTGTATACGGAGAATGATTGCGAGTATAAAGGACTAGAGGTTTATAATTTCGTATATGAAAATTATCGGGATGCGCGTGTGCTTGTCGGTGCTTAGTAATTAAAAAGGCGCGCCAATTATCAACTAATTAAATTTTATGAACTCCTACAACTGGTATTCACAACTTATCAAACCTTCCTGGGCACCACCGAGCTGGCTGTTTGGGCCGGTGTGGACTTTTCTTTATGCGCTTATCGCGGTTTCTTTTGGCACAGTGTTTTACAAAGCATTTACTGGAAAATTGCCGTGGATTGTGGCATTGCCTTTTGCGCTCAATCTCATTTTCAACTTTGCTTTTACTCCACTCCAGTTTGGTTTGAAAAATAATCTGCTCGCGGCGATTGATATTCTGCTCGTTCTCGGCACGCTTATTTGGGCGATAGCGACTGTTTATCCGCATATTCGCTGGGTCGCGTATGTTCAAGTTCCGTATTTGCTCTGGGTGTCATTTGCGACGGTTTTGCAACTCACGATTACCTATTTGAATAGATGATATGCGCGTTTGGGACATACATCCGAAACATTTGTGCCGAAAACATTTGCTCGCCGAGCATCGCGAGCTTCATGGGCTGTGGAATATCTTGATCAAGCACAAAGGCAAAGGCGGATATTCTCGCCATCCGGAAACCTTGCGCTGGGTTGGTAAAACAAAAGCTTTGTATAATCGGCACGAAGCATTGGTGAAAGAATTCACATGTCGTGGCTATAAGCACCACACACCGCTTGATAAAAAGTTAGCCGAAGGCTCAAACAATCAAAGAATATTTATCAACACTGTCAAAGAGCAAAAAGAAATTTTGAAGAATAAGCCGTGCGATTGTTTGTTGCATAATTAAAGTGGCGCATCAGTTTTCAACTGGCACGAATTCCGTCTCACCTCTGCCAATTGGCGGGTCAAAATTCAGTGTCCGGATTTTCGCAAAAAAAGTTCTCTCCAGGGGCGGGCAGGCGGATTTTGTTCAGGATTTAGAACATAGAGCCAATTTTGGCACAAGACAAGATCCCCAAAAAATGGATTTTTATTTTAAATGAAAGGCCTTTACCCTTCACAGAAAAGTTCTGAAGTATGAAATTTAATAGGTGCCGATGCCTGAAGCTATCGCTCTAGGGTTATAGAGAAGAGTCTTTCTTTACGCAGTCTTTATTTGAACAGCGTATTGTATCTTTGGCTCCATATACCATAAGGGATCCGCACTGTGCACAGTGTTCTCCATTTGGTTTGCTCCAGAGAGCGAAGTCACATTTTGGATAGCTGCTGCAACCATAAAAAAATTTTCCTCTTCGGCTTTTCTTTTCTACAATTTCTCCGGAAGAACATTGAGGGCAGGGTATACCCAATGACTTTTGAATTTTTTTGATATTTTTGCAGTTTGGATAATTGCTGCATCCAAGAAATGCGCCAAACCTTCCGCGTTTTACTGTCATATCACTTCCACAGAGTTCGCATTTTTCTCCCGAGAATGCCTCTTCTAATTTCTTGTCCTCACCAGTTTTTTCTGTGTAACGGCACTCTGGAAAACCGGAACAAGCGACTGTGTGGGTATACACTAAAATTAAGGTTTCTACTTTCATTATCAAAAGGCTCGTATTGTTCGCTTTCCCTGATGGTATTACGGGTTCTGGAATCTAAAAAGGGATTGTAACTGATTTTTGTTTTGTACGCTTTCTCAATGAAGCAACTGTTTTCTTTATATATTCGGAATGGTTTTTTGTTGTTTCAGTATCTTGATATCCGGATTGATTTCTCCCATTCTATTTTAATAGTGGTATTTTTCAGTTGACATAGTAATTTTAG
>Ga0268298_10001817_pt1 | contig 24205 bp, 28 predicted proteins | sample WWTPWeurt_MetaG_FD_194462 | JGI IMG/M metagenome (GOLD analysis project Ga0268298, IMG submission 194462) | Activated sludge microbial communities from WWTP in Nijmegen, Gelderland, Netherland - WWTP Weurt | ecosystem: Engineered > WWTP > Aerobic digester > Activated sludge | place...
AGTTGAACCCCTTTTTGAAGGTTCCAGAACCAGTGATCACCGCCATCCCCCATGGGCGCGTCCCAATACAATCTGTCCCCCTGGTTCTGGATGTCCCCGGAACCGTGGCTTCCAGCAAATTGGCGCTCACAAGGGTGGTTCCTGCGAGCGGAGTCACAATCGCTCCGCCCGAACCGTCAACGACGACCGCCTTGTGCGAGTAGGTCGCGTTGATCATGCGATTGATCGCGTCTTGCAAAGAGTTCAAATCTGCGGCCATGACAGGGGGAGGGCCTCCTGCCACGTACGTGGTGAGCGGTGTGTTCGGCCATGCCATTAGATCACCTGTTTGAAGACCTCGCGCGCACCTGGAAGGTGTTCCGCGAGAGCGCGCAGTGTTTCGACAAGAGCAGTTTGCGTTTCTGCCGCCGCTGGCACTTCGGCAGAAACATGACGGGCCGCGATAGACGCCTCCAGAAAAGCGTGCCCGAATGCAACGCAGGAGTCCTTTAGACGCAATAGAGTCGCCAAATAGCGCACCTCTGCATCGCGAGCATCTGTTCTTTCTAGCACGGAAGTGCGCTCCCTGGAATTGCGTTGTCTGTATCTGGAATTGCGCACGCTGTCCCGAAAGCATTGTTGACAGTGATCCCAGCCAAAACGTGTGCAGGTTTCCATCTCGTGAGAGCCCTTCGTGCCCCGTCCAGATTCCACTCCGAGCCAAGAAGCAAGGGGTCTGCTACCACCACGAAGCTAAAATGCCCAGCGCCGAGACCCATTGACACAGGCGACGGTGGAAGCGTGGCGGTGTAGGACATTCCAAGGCCCTCGGTAAACAGAGACCACGCCGCAATTCCCACGGCGTTCAGACCCGTGCTGTACCAGGCGACTTCCCACCTGCCCTTGATCCGTTTTCCCGCAAACTCAGGGAACACCACGCGGTAATCCTGATTCACCACCGCCGTTGGTTCTGAGTCAAGGAAAAGAGGGGGCCTTTGGACAAAGGTCCCGTCTGGACCCCAAAGCATCACAACAATCTGGTCAAGCCTTGTCGTCGTGATCGTGAAATTCAGCGTCGCCCCAGCAGGCGATACACGCGGATCATCCGCAACGGAGACCCACGCCTCTTGGCGCTCCGGGGGTCCGCCAGCAGCAACCCCTGCGTACGTGTGGGCCGTCTTTTGCGCGGAGTGGTTTGGTTCCACAATCTCGATCTGCGTTGGATCTGCATATTGAAAGTAGGGCTGTAAAATGGCGCGGATTCCGTCGAGCGAAAAATCTCCGGCCATCCGAAGCGCGGCGATCACAGCCTCTTTCCGTTGCTCGTCGGAACCAAAGATTGATGTCGTGGTCGCCACCAACCCGGTCGCCTCCTCCCAGTCAGAAATACACTCTTTAATCCGGGACGGGTCTGCGTTTTCCGCGAGCACTTCCAGCCTGTCTGTCGTTGTTTCTTTGATGGTACCCGCAAGAGAAAACAGCAGCCCACCGATTTCGTCACTGTTTTCGAGAGCGTAGAGATCCTCACTTCCCTCTGGAAGAAGAGCGATAATCAGACGCTTGATCTCGTCGCGAGTCATCCAACAACCTCAATCCCGCCTTCTCGCACAAACAACAACTCAGGGCCGACGCCCGCACGAATATCACGAGGGGATCGGTCCACTGAAGCGAAGAAGCCAGCACCGAGTGCTGTCTCTACGGCTGTTGCGAAGGGTTGCATGGAAAGCACCATCCTTGTGCCGTCGATATCCTTGGTTTCCATCACGATATCAACGATCCGCTCTCTGCGAAGCGCATCCTCCCAGGGGTCCTCTGGGTCTGCCGTCCCAGAGGCGCGCGAAGGACCAAGGGAGTCTATATGCGACCTGATCCTTTCTGCGATCGGCACGACGATCGATCCGCCCGCAAAAAAGTAATCCACTGCGTCCGTTGGTTGAACCACAAAATTTGTTTCGAGCGTGATCACCAAACCAGCGATATTCGTGACGCGAGACACAAACGGAATTGGGCTTGCTCCAGCCGTCGAGATAATCACCTGGATTCGTGGTTTTAGACCCGCTGCGAACGCCGCAGAGAGAGCAGCCGGAACAGCAGCCACGGTGATTGAATTTGCCGTGTGAGCGGTCACAATCGTCGCCGTTCCGCCATCCGCCCAGTCGTACGCGAAAGTGTTGTTTTTGGCCGAGGTGGCCTGTGCCCGCACGCGAATCCTCAAGGCCGAGGACGATGCCATTTCAGGCGCGTAGGCTGTAACCTTTGCCGTGACTGGCCGAACGCTGTTCAGGTAGTCCTGTAGCTTGGTAATCAGGGCAGCAGAGGGCTTTCGACCAAGGCCACTTCCAGACGACAGCGCGCACACATCTACGGTTCCAAGCCCGTCGCGGAGAGGATACACGCACCCGCGTGCGATTCCGAAAGCCTCCCCCGTTGCAGTGTCCGCTCCGTTTTCCGACCAAAACCGATAATCCGCAGCGGTCCCCCCTTTTTGCGGATTTTGGATTTTGCGCAGCAACCGTTGGAGCAGTTCAAGGTCCGTTTCGTTGTCAGTCGCTCCAGATAGAGCCGTTGTGAGCGTCAGATTAGACCCGATTCCTACAGGAGGAGTGACGAAGCTGAGGATTGTTCCGGCGGGAAGGTTGGCCTGCGTCCCCTTTGTGGTAGACACAAGCACGACGGTTTTTGTGTTTGGAGGTCCGTCTGTGGTGACGTTGGCAACCGTTTCCACAAGGACCGCGCCAGTACTGTCCTTGAGTTGTGTGCCAGCGACGATCAAGACCGCAGGAAGACTCGACGTTGGGGTCCCAATGCCGCCCGTTGAGACCGTAGGCCCCTTCGATCCGTAGATTCCGGCAGTCGAGCTTGGTAGGCCGAACACAAACGCCCAACGGTCAAGTGCTTCTCGGCTTGTCTTGCTGCGCAGATTCCCGTCGGCGTCCGACTGATACGCAGGAATCGCATCGTTTGCCGTTTGCAACACTTGCTGCTGGACCAGAACGAAAATTCGCGCAAACGAACGCGCAAGCAATCCGTAAAAGCTACGATCCGAGAGGTCTATTGGTTTTGCGCCGGTTTGAAACGTGATCCTGAAATACCCAAGCGCAAGCTCGAAAATCTGCTGCTCCGTGTAGGTCGTGATCACAGGACAATCCCCCCTGTTGTGCCATTGGGAAGTGACCAGGCGCAATCAATTCGCCACTTGCCAGGCGCAAGCTTTGTTGGCCGCGCCACAAACCCTTGGAGCATCCGAAGCTCAACAAGCTGCTGTCCTCCATCTTCCGCGAAGGCCTGAAGCTGAGATCCGGTCGCCCGCACATCCTGCGTGACGGTCCACAAGAGCGTTCCGCGCCTGTTCTGGTTGTCTCCGTAATAGCCTCCGCCCTGTGCCGCCACTCCAGGGCGCTGGCCTCGTTTTCGGCTGACAAGCGTAGTGAGCACCGCATGAACGCGCGTGTCGTCTGGCCTTGGGTTGCCGACATTTGGGCCTGCCACGTCGCGCACAAGGTCGAATTTCCCTGTCGCCGGATTCCGCTGAAGCAGCAAATCCACGCCAGCTTGAGAGAAGCTCATATTGTCCTCGCCTTCACGTTTGGCGAACTTAAAATGCTCAGCGGCCCAATGTCTGCCGATGGCAGCGTGGTGGTCCCTGTTTCGGGGTGCGTGTGCGCAATGAGCGTTGCTTTTATCGCTGTCCAGTGCGCCTCTGTGAGCACTCCAGACAGGAGCGGATTGAGATCCGTTCCAAGCCGAACGACAGCACCTGGGCCAGCGAGCACGGTCACGTTCCCGGACGAATCAAGCACTGCACTCGCTCCGCTGGCCGCTTTGATCTCGACGCTTTTATCTGCTCGGAACGCGATCGTGGACCCAGCGCCGTCGTAGATAACAGGCTCTAGCTCCTCCGTTGGGGTGGGCCCTGCTGTGAGATCGTCACAAGCCACAGCAACAGCGCCGCTAGAGCCGCCACGAGGAGCGAGTACGACCGCCTGTGTGCCTCGCAGTTTCGGTTTAACTCGGAAGCCCTGCCAGCCATAAAATCGCACCTCCTGCGTGTCTGTCTGCTGTTCCGTTTGGTCCGTTTGCGAGGTTGTCACTCGCCCATGGCCCCATTTGGTCCCCCAGGACGACAACTCTGCAACCTTCGCAATCCGTCCCGCAATTTGAATCACCTTGTCCCGGAACACGCTCACCGTACTACCTCGACAGTCTGCGCATTCTCCTTCGTTTGCCCGCTGTAATCGACCAGGCCAAATTTGAGGATAGGGGGTCTTTGGTAGACTCCAAAACTCGCCTGCAAACACGGTTTCCGCAAAGTTACGACCGTTGTGTCGCCTTTCTCGTCTCGGTCGCATCGCACAGAGGACACGTAGAACACCCCAATCAATCCGTTCTTTGTATCGTTCACATTGCACAGCTGGTCCGATTCCCACCAGTAAGCCCTCGTCGCGCCTGCGGGTTTTTGGTAGTGCCCCCTTACCACGTACACGGCCTCAAAGGAGTCAAACAACCCCTTTAGGTATAGCCACTGTGCTTGTTTCTTGGCGTCCTCTTGGCTGTAGAGATCTCCATCGACAAAAGACTTCCTCCGAAAGAAGGGCAGCGCGCCCTTGTTCCGAAACGAGGCGTAGTGTTTTCCCCAATTCTGGTCCGTTGGGTCATTCGTAATGTCTTTTGACATCTGTTCCCATACACAGTCCACTTGCGAATAAACACCGGAAATGCTGTCTCGAATAGATACAGACAGAACATTGTTTCTGTTCCTGCTTGGATCGCTGATCTCGTGCAACTCTATATTAAACAATGGCTCCCTGTCGTAATTCGGTCTCCATATCTGAATGTATCCGTCGCACGACACATTTATTAATGCATTAATCCGTCGGAGGTACGGGAGCAAATGATCAATGATCTTGTCCTCTGGCTCAACCTGGATATGCGTCAAGACGCCAAGCGCCTGCTGTAGCTGGATTGTCTGGATCGCTCGTCCGTGATTGATTCGTTGTCTGATCAGCCGATTGGTCTGATTGTCAATATCGACCCCGCGAATGCCCCAGCTTGGGTCTATCCACTTTGCGCTCGTGAGAACATTGTACAGGGACGTATCTTGGACATTCGCCCAAAACGGCGCGTCACAATTCAAAAGATGCCATCCCAAATCTGCCGCCGTGATCTGCAACACTGTTCCGCTTTGGTCGCAGTGCCTCTCTCTGTCTACGATCACGCCCAAGCTTTTCAAGGTCTGCAATCCGCCTGCGACATTTGGATTTCGCAAGTAGAGCTTAATCGTCTGTCCTTTTCGAAATTTATCCGTATAGATTCCTCTTGGATCAGGAATCCGCACCGAAAATGGATCTCCAAGCTGGCATACGTCGGAGCTATAGGAAAAGCTAACAGTATTCACAATCCTCGTCGGTGTACTGTTCGGAGGTGAGTACTTGACCCCGAGCGACACAGAGGCAGAATCAACGGCTGCCTGTCCAGAAGAGACAGCGGAAGACAGAGGGCCCCCCATCGTGGTCTGTGGGCTGTCAGACACCTCAATCACCGCTTCGGTGCTTGGATCTTCTCTTTGAGCCGAGATCATTGTTTGGGCACTGGAGAAACAAGGGACAGAGTGGTCCCCTGCGAAATCAACACTGGGTTCACAAACGGATTAAGCAGAAGCGCCTCGTCAAAGTGTTCCTGTGCCTCGTTTCCATAGATCCGAACAAGAACAGAGAGCAAATTATCGGCCTTTGGGAGCACGTACTCGATCACCTGTGGTTTAAGGTTGTCGATGGAAATTTGCAGTTCCTCGCACGCCGAGAGGGCCATGTAGGTGGCGTGTCGGTACGGCGCGAGGCTCACGGGGGGCTCAAGGGTCTGAGAAAGGGTCCTGTCAAGCGCGGCAAAGTATTCCTCTTGAGAATCCCTCACGTCCTTGATCTGGACGCGGAGAGAAGGGTCAATCGCGATATTTCCAGATGATTCCACGGCGGCGTTTGTGTACGCAGCTACCTTTTCTCCGAACCTCACAGCGGCCTGATGCGCCCCTTGCATCACCGATAGCGGGCTTTCTCCAAACCCGATCGCAGACGCAGCAACAAGAATCGAATAGGCGCTGACCGCCTGATTGGCCCTCACTTGAGGAGAGGGCTGCTGCTCAATCGCAAGTCCCTGATCAATCTGGTCTTCGACAAACTCAATTGTCAGTTCAATCGTATCGATCGCCTTTTTTGGGTCTTCGCTTGCTCGAATCGACGCAAGCCCGACATTCCACCGACCAAGACGAATATCTACCAAGAGCCCTTTTGGTTGCCCCCGCGCGATTTTGAGAAGTTGCGCGTACCGCTCTCCCGCCGACAGAGAGGCCCCACCAGAGGTCAGCGGAGCACTCCCCATCAACACGAGCTTGTACGTGAGCCGAGAGGCACTCGCGCCCATTGGCTCTTGTTCGGCTCCGTCACGCTTGAGATACTCGAATTGCGCAAGCCTCTGTCCGTGTTGATGCTCATATCTTTCGACGGCGTTGGCCAAAATCAGCGCCTGTTGCCCCTTCGGGGCAAAGCTCAGGGCTGCGTATTCGGACAGCCCTGGCATCAGTAATTTGCCTGGCTTCTGCCAACAGCCTTGCTGTCTTCAACCGCTGTGGCGCTGGTTGATTTCTCTGGTTGCGCGACGACGGGTCTTTTCGCCAATGTATTGGCAAGCCTATCGATCGACCGTTCTGTCAATTCGACTGCGCTAGGTCCGGGCGATCGGCGCGCGCCCTGGTTTGACTGGGCCTCGACTCCAGCCGCCTCGGCAAGATCGGCGACCCGTTGCACCGTTTCAGGCAAAGAAGACTTGATCGTGTCAATCGCCGCCTGCGTTCCTCTTCGTCCCTCGTAGGCAGCCGATCGCTTGTCCCTTTGCTCCTGAACCCAATCTCCTACCCGCAGCTCGACGTTTCCCCTCTCGACGTTCGCCTGTGCCTGAGATCGACGACGACGCTCGTAATCGCCAAGACGTGGCCCCTTGTAGAACTCTCCAAACCCCTCCCGACGTATCCGTTCCATCTGACTCGGTAATAGTCCCTCAAGCGGAACCCCACGAACCTCTCCACCGCTCACGCGTCGCTCGAAATCTTCTCTTTCCCGCGCGTTTTTTCGGACCCTCCCAAGGTCTACCTTCAGAAATTCCTCAGCCGCATACACGCCCTCTGTAGAACGACCAAACAGATTGTACACGGCCTCTCTTGGAATTTGTTTCCAGTGTTTTTGCAACACCTCGAGTGCTTCCCAATTGAGTTGGAGGCGACCCCCTGGACCCGGAGTGAGCGCCCTGATTTTTGGGTCTCCGGTGAGTTGGGCAAGTTTGCGTTGGACGCGAATTTGGTCCATCCCGGCGATCGCGCCAAGGATTCCTGACGCAGTTTCCTCGGCCACCTCGGGAGACTTGCCCCGCCCCACTTCCGCCAAAAAGGCCATTTTTCGCTCTGTGGTCCCTCCGATTTTCGCCAAAAGAGGAGCCGTTCGGATAAGAGATCTCTCCAGGGCGAGCGTTCCTCCTACCGTTTCAAAGTCTTTGGCGAGATCGCGCAGGTGTTGCAGTTCAGAACCGATTTTCTCGATAGGAGTTCCGAGCTTTGTGTAGAGAGTAGCTCCTATGTCACCCACTTGTTCAAGTTCGCGGCCCGTGTCATTGGCGTACTCCCCGAGGTCCTTAAGGGACCCAGAGACATCCCCGGCGAGCGTGGCGTCTTGTAGTGCGCGACCAAAATGGGCCACTCGATCCGAGGACACCCCGACCGACTCCCCGATTGCGCGGAATCGACTGCTTATCAGGTTTCCGTCTGCGGAAGCGCGCTGACTGTACCGCGCCACCTCGTCCGCAAACGACCGCGCTTTGTTGGCCGACGCGCCAAAATCAATCGGGCGGACATCATTGAAGGCGTGCGCAACGTCGGACGCAATTCTAAAAGCGATTTTTCCAATCTCTTTTAGGACGGTCCCGGCTGCTCCACCCTTTTGACCAAGGCGACCGAGTTCCTCTGTGACGCTACCAATCGCGCTCCTCGCGCCAGAAGCCCCCTCTGCCGAAAGCGATATTTTGACCTTTTCGGCCATCAAGATCCCAAGAGAGTCTTTGCTGCGCGTTCACAGGCGATCCAGCGCGCAATGTCAGCATCATGCACTTCGCGCAGAGGCCGCCCAAACCACTCCTGTGGGGTGCTTTTGAGCACCTTGTAGGCTAGGTATGGGCGGCTTCTCATTTTCCCACCGCTTGTCTTTCGAGATCCTCTGCTGCGCTCTTGCTCACAATTTCAGGGTATTCCGAACGCATGAAGTCCAAATACTCTTTTGTGAGAGCAGCAATCGTGTTGGCTGTCAACCCTCGTCTGAATCGCTCATAGGCGTTTGCCTCAACCAGGTGGCGCGCTCTGTCGTCGGGATCACGTAGGATCTCAAACAAATACCGCATCGACTCCTCTGCTCCCAGGACGTGATCTGGAATTGGAGGGGCTGCCGACCCTTCTCGTTCCGCGTACTCTTCCTTTCCGCGAAGGTAGGCGAGAGCCTGATTTTGCGCCGCGATCTCGTCCAGTCGAGATAGGGGGTACAGGACCGCATCAATGTGATGCTTGACGATGCCCCCTTCTGTTTGGGCGTTCAGCCAAAATGACACGGGGCGTCCGTGACAATAGAGCCCCTCAGAGCTAGATAGTAGTGATCCGAGTTGCACCGTTCTCTCCTACCGAAGCTGTTTCGGTTCGTATCCCATAAAAGAGACCGTGTTGTCTGTAATCCCGCTCTTTGGATCGTTCGTCAGAGACCAGTCTCCGATTTTGCAGCCTGGAACGACCCAATGCGAGGAAAGCCCGACGCTTCCCTCCCAGAAATCCCAGACAAAACCCGATTGTTTCTTTCTTTGCTGTTGCTGTCTCGCCAAAAATTCAAACTGGCTTTTTCCTGAGAGCCCCGCAAAGGTGAGTGTAATCAGAATTGGTCCCTGCCCCTCTGCGATTCCTATCTGACCTTCAAATCCAAACCGCGCATCGAGAGGGACATTCCGACGGGCGTCCATCCGTACTGCTGTCACAGCCGGAACAAAATCAATCGAGTGTACGATTTGGCCTTCCAGAGCCGTTGGAAAATCACCGGCCATTGTTAACCCTCCAATTGAGCGACGATCGAGAGTTGCTCGACCGGATAGGGAAAGCGTTTGGGCATTTTGATATCGACGCGAGCAGGGGCTGCCATGTTTCGCCGCACTTCAATCGCCGAAAGAAGTCCGTCAGAACCGTCAATCCAGCCAAGGGCGTCCATCTGTGCCATTTCTGTTCCCACTGCTGTTTGGATCGCCTCGGTAGTCACCGTAAAGTCACTCACTGAGGCACCGTACAATTTGAGGTTCTTCCCACTTATCACTTGCCCCATCGTCGCAAGTAATCGATCTCGAACCGCTTGATCGGTGAGTTGGAACCCCCAAAAGGCATATCCACGATCAATGCTCGCGCTTGGCTTTGCCGAGGTCCTGCCACTCACAATTTCAAGCTGGCCATTCCCATTTACTCGAACAGGAGACAGAAAGTAGCTCGCGAGTGCCGCGTTCGTGTCTGAATCCGATGCCCGCACAGCCTCATGTGGGAGCATCATCGGCGTTCGAGAGTCTGTGACAAACACCTGTCCGGCGTAGTTGAAAGGGGGGTAGTCAATTTTGGCGCAGATAATCGCAGCCGCTCGTGCCGCAAGGTCCAATGCAGGCATTGGGCTGGAACGGCACCACAGAGGGAATGTAAGCGGGGTGATTGTCAGGTTCGGAGTGGTCCCCGTATGCACTGCGCCGGCGTAGGCAAGGCCAGAGGTGTACCCCCAGATGAGGTTTTGCCCCTTGCCTTGTCCCATTCCACCGCCGTTTTGATCGATCAAGTGGCTCGCTAGCGTCCCCATGTCTGCGTAACTCGTCGCTGAGCCAAACTGCGACAACGACGCATCGGTCACATATCCCCCCTGCCCCGTAAAGTCTGTCACCCACAGCCTGAACACATTGGAGGTTTTCAAACTGTCCAAAATCGTTCCGAGGGCTGGAGTGCTCGCGCTTGGGAGTCCACTTGCGCTTGTCCCAATCGACGGCGTAAGCGTCTGCGTGATTCCAGCCGTAATCGACCCTGCAAGGAAGTTCAGGGGTCTCTCAGGGACGTAGTACAGCGTGATCGCTCCGGTCTTCGGATTTGGCTCTGCTGCCTTGATTGGCGTCGCAGTGCTCGCGTTGATCGCCGTCACAAGACCCGTGCTCGACGCCGTGGCTGCGTCGAGGTTTACGATCGTCGCGGACGCGCTCCAGTCCTGGTAGTTGGAAATCTTTGATGTCCCCCCTCCGCTCGCTGCGCCTCCAAAAGTCATAGTTCCGGGACTCGCTGAAAGCAGCATCGCCGAAGAAGAGAACTTGACCGCCACGGGGAAGTCCGCTCCGACCAACGCAGCGACGCGGGAGGTGAGAACGATCTGCCCACCCGAATACGCTGCCGTGCAGGGCAGGAAGTCCTGATCCGCCTGAATCTGAGACACCATATTTTGCATGACAGTCGCATACGTGTCCCCGTTAGAAATCACGCTGTCGAACTGTTTTCCTGCGATCCACACAGTCCAATACCCAGCAGCGGAAGCAGCGGTCCCAGATGAGCCAACTACCGCTCCAGTTGGGCTTTCCAATACCTTGATAAACTTCGTCTGCGCCGACCCGCTCGGTGCGTTCAGGGGCATTGCGTATAGCTCTGCTCCGGTCTTTGCTCCACCTTGGGCGACAAAGGTTCGGAACATCCGATGCAACGGCGATCCAGTCCCGTATTCAGAGATTACCTCTTCCTCGGAGTTGAGTCGTTTCAGGGTTCCAGCATTTGCGACCCCTGAGCTTGTCTTGTAGCCCAGAAAAAGAACGCGGGTCGGAGCAGGAGCAGGAGCGGCCCCAATCAGATTGAGGTAAACATACACCCCCGGAAGCTGGACAGAAATCGGCAAGTCTGGGTTGAGTTGCATTTGTCACGCCTCTACCAGCAGCGATCCCTCTTGCAATCGCTGTCGGTGGTAATTGTCAAAAATCACTTCGTCTCCCTCTGGGGGAAGGAATTGGCCAAAGCTTTTTGCGCTGCGTTGAATTTGAACACCTGGAGATGGGATTGCCCGCACCCTTTGTCCGTTGAGCGGCTGGTTCATGTTGTCACCTGGAATGGATCTCCGCTTGTTGGCGCGGAGGTTAGTCTGTAGCTACAAAGGAGCGCATCGCCAATAATTTCCGACGCGCTCGTGATCGTCTTTCCCACGCGCAGTGCATTGGGTGTCACAGCGGGTGGAGGCGCATTCACTTCAACAGCTTGATACACAAAAGTCCCGCTCGGAAGAAGGTCCCGATAGGTGTCGGAGTTTGCCGAAAACAGGTGCAAGCCGGGGATCAGGGTCACGAGCTCGCCATCGACATAGGCAGCACCAGAACTGGGCGCGGCAGAGAGACCGGGTTGTGGTAATACTTGAAGCCCAGAACTCACAAAGTTTCTCGGATCAAATACGCCTTCCTCTTCTGTACCGGTCTCGAATCGCTCAATCGACAAAGTGAATGGATAAATCAGGTCCTCGTCGATACGATGCACCGTTCCATGAACCGTGACATCGACCTCCGCTCGAAAGTACCTCTGCCCTAGGTCGGAGACGGCAAGGTTTGCTGCACCGTCGATCGAGGTAAACTTCACAGCAGTACCAAGGCCGAGATCGGAACCGGCAAGCAGATAGCGGAGGTCTCCGATCATACGGTAGACACCCCGTTCAGGGGTAATTCCTGAATCACTCTCTACTTCTGAGCCATAAAGCGCATCCGTGCCATGCCGCGCGTTCCACGCCGTCGCGTGGAGCACAAACGTCCACTTCGCGTCGTAGATGCCACCGTGACGCTGCCCTCGAAGCTCGTACTCGTCATTGACAAGCTGCACAACCAAGGCTGGTCGCTGACCAAAGAGCCTCTCTAGAAGCTCTCCGTCTTCCCCCTGAAATGCTTCAACCGTCGCCGCATACCCGTATCGGACTCTGTGGAGAGGCTTTGTATAGTTTGGCCCGAAGGTCACAGAGGAGTACTGACGAATCCACCGTCCATTTCCAGAGGCCGTTTCGATTACCTCTGGATAGACCACCGGTTGCGTGTTTCCGCGTCGCAGTTGGTACACAACGCCCTCTTCCACCACAAACACCAGCGCCCTGTTGCGCAGCTTCGCATCATCTACCAGCGCAAGCCCCGCCAAGTTCTGTGCCTCTGGGTATCGGCGTGCGTAGGCAAGCTCGATTGCGCACACCACAGCGTCTTGGACCTGGATTGCGGCAGTGCGAATATCGAGCGTCACGCCTTCGCCTTCTTTCCCTCTTTTCCGAGCAAGTACGCCGCCGCCATCTCAACGAACTTTTCAAGCCTCGCATCGGTCCATTCCAAGAACCTCCGCTCCGAAATCTTCGCGCCTCGTCCAGCGGTTCCCCCTTCGTTGTGGACAGAGGCCCATGGAACCTGAGACTCCATTTCCCATGACGTTTTGTTGTAGTTGATTTTGCAGCTATTGGCGATCCGCCCGAGCAACTTTCCCTCTTTGACCGCTTCAATTTTCTTTTCGCTCTGGACTATCCGACGCTCTACTCTGCGGTAGAGCGCAGTCTGTCCCCGTGGCTGACTCTCTCCTCCGGCGGCCAGTCGAGCGACCTCGGCCATCTGCGCTTCTTTTCGACGGATTGCTCGCTGTCTACCAGCCGCAATCTTCTCCGTCTTGGCTGGCTTCTCTGCTCGCTTGATGGTGCGCCTGTATTCAGACCTCAGCCTGTTTTCAAGCCCGCTAAACTTGGTCGCCTCAATCCTGGCAATCTTGGAGGCTTTCCTGGCTTCCAGATGGGTCTGGCTTGACTCCTTGCGAGCCGCCCATGCTCCGTGCCCTTGGCTGTCAAACACCTCTTGGATTTCGTTCCTCATGAACGCCGAAAAGGGACCAAGGACCGGACTCAGGTCAGAGAATTTATCAGCAAGCAGATTCAGGTTCCTGACCGTTCCGCCAGAGTCTACGGAGATCGTCAGCAAAATCCTGACGCCTTCCAGCTCGCCAAGGACAGGCGGTCAGAATTTGGGTCCAGACTTACTCCAGAAGCAATCCGCTGACCAGACACAGGATTGAAGCTCACAGAGCCCTGCTTGAGCCTCCGCTGTTGTATGTCCGAAAGCTCTGCGTTGACCTGTGTCTTGCGATCCGCAAGGTGCTGTGGAAGTGCCTGACCAGACGATCCGTATTCCCACAGAAGACAAATAGCAAGCTGCGCGCCTACCGTCACAAGGTGCGGGTATTTGTCTCGAAACTCCGTTACATCCAAGACGTGTTCGGCCTGCACCCCGGCAGCAGCAAGCACCCGATTGCTGGCATCTGCGCGAGCGATCTCGGCAGTGCCAGGGTCCCAGGTTCCCGTTCCTTGTGGGTCCAATAGTTGCGTCAGCTTGTCTTGTCCTCCAACCCGCCTCCACAAATCTTCGTCAGTCAGAAACACAGGATTAGCCATTGGCGACCCTGCGAACCTTTCCGGGCTGAAAGGCCACCAACGGCCTCTCAGTCGCCACTTGTTCTAGAACAACAGGCACACAGACAGAGGGCTCGGGCCTTTTTTGAACCTCTGCAAGCTGCTCTCTCAGCGTAGATAGGTCCGAATCGCATTGCGCGATCTGCCCCCCAATTTCTTCGCGCTTTTGGTCAAAAATTCTTCTGCGCGCAGAGAGCGTTGCGATCTCGCCTTTCAGCCGAATCTCGAGCAGCCTTCTGGAGTCCAGTTCTTCTCGAACCCGTTTTTCCGCTGCTTCTCTGTTCGCTTCCGCCTCTTTGGCTCTCGCCTCTTCCTCTTCTTCGGAAATCCATTTCCACGCACGAGGATTGTATTCCTCCTCGGTTATATCTCGGACCTTTCCGACCGAGTACGGAAGCTCGACCGTGGCCATAATTTGCCGCGCTGCTCGTCTCATCCGCTCTACGCCTTGAGCCAGTCGTTGTACTTGTCTGTGTCGGCTCCGTTGATCGCGTTTTTGATCAGGTAGGCGGCGTTTGGGTTCAATACCTTCGCATCAACCCCGCCGATGATCCGCATTTTGGTGCCTCCTGCCAGGGTCTCCGTTAACCAATCACGAACAGACAGAACCGCAAAGGGCGTGTTGATTCCGTCCGGCAATTGGGTCACTGGTCCCGTTGACGCCCCCGCAAAAGCGAACATAAAACCAAGCCCGAAGTTCCTTATCGATGGGGGTTGACTGTACGCGAAAATCACATCGGGTCCGATAAAGGTCCGAAGCGTCTCGGTCCCGTCGTCTTCTGTCGCTGAGTTGTAGACAGCCGTGCTCTCTTTGATCGTTCCGGGCGCAACGCCGATCATGTTCTCGACGTTCTGAGCCATCGAGTACGCTGAGTTGTACCCCTCCAACCGTCCCAGCGCGAGCGTGTTCAGATTCTCCTGAATTTTTTGCCAGGTGTACGTCGATAGGGTGATCGAGTTAGGCGCGCTCCCACCGGTCTGGTGCCGCATGTTGGTGACAATCTGCCTCCAGTGCGGGATAGGATTCGAGTCTGGGCTCCCGAGCAAATCGTACTGTCTCGTTGTGCCAGACAGGTCTGTGTAGTTTGTGATCACACTGGTATTCCGCAGCGTGTCTTTGATCACGTAGTACTCCAGACCGATATTTAGCGCCTCCACGAGGTGCCGCAGGTTCTCAGGAACGTACTGCACGATGCTGTCTGCTTCGGCCTCTTCCCGATCGTCGTTGAGGCACTCAACGGCAAGGTCCGAACAGTTGTATGACTGGGAGGCGTCCATTTTGAATCGCACCCGTGGAACAGAGGCACCCCTGTTCCCGACGCGGAGCTCGTGCCGACGCAACAGGTTTGCGCGATTCACACCACGGATAAAATTCGACCTCTTATCAGTGGCCTTGATTGGCAAAAGCGTCTGCCACAGGTAGGCGCTGGGGTCCGACATGTAGGCAACAGCCAGGTCGGACAGGGGCTGATCAATGTGAAGGTCTGAGGACAGATGGGCCATTGTTAATCTTTCACCTCGACGGAAAACTGGACAAGCTTGCAAGAGTTGGCCACGTTGGCAGCCGACCAGGTGGCGGTGATCAAAATTGGGAGCGCAGCCGTGGTGTCCACGGTCACAGTGCTCGCGGAACCGGTCGCTTTAACGCTCGCCGTGATTGCACCAATGCCAGCAGAGATCAGGGTTCCGGTTGCCCCGATTGAGCGAACAACCGCCTCGAGATCGAGGAGCCCAATATCGCCTCCGAGATCCACAACGTCGAGAGCCGGGGTTGCGCCAATCAGATTCCCGACAGCCACAGAGCCAACGTAGGCCTTTAGGGTCAAGGTGTCTGCACCGTTGCCGCTTGTCACGGAGACACGCGCCTTGACATCGATCCGACTCCCAACGCCAAGCCGGTTTGCCGGAATTGAAATGGAACCATTTGAAAAGATGGTCTCTGCAAGATCATTGGTCACGTCAGACGAGTCCGCCACGATTGCTCCCACTGCGCCTCCGCCTCCCCGTTGCGCCGTCAGCAACACCACGCTTACCAATTGCAAGTCGGCGCTGGTGGTTTTGCTCTGATCGAATCGCCCGATCACAACCACTTTCCCGCGATTGGAAGCAGTGACCGGCTCAACGTAGCCGTTTTGAGCCGGGTCATATCCTACCTCGTCTCCCTTTGTGCAAGCTGTGTTGGTTTTGAGAATCGCTCTTGCGATCCCCGCAACCGCAACAGAGATTCCGTTCTTGTCGGCTCCAGCGGCATCAACCGTCCGGTCCGCCTGGCAAATCCCAACGAACGCACGCCCACCAAGAAGAGCTCCGCTGTAGTTTGGCTCACAGACAAGTTTGTCGTCTGACGCACTTGCCGCAACAACGACTCGAAACTTCTGAATCGTTGCGCTTGCGTGCGGAATAAACCCTCGATCGGAGAGGCTTTGTGCCATCGCCTCTCCGCTTGACTGAACCGCGCTTGGTTGCGCCATTTCACACGCTCCTTTCGGAAAGAACCTGCTTGAGGAAGTACGAATATATTTCGCTCGGAATCCGCTTGTCGCCCTTGGCCTTGGCCTCTTCCACAAGAGCGCGAACACGATGGGAGACATTCAAGTTCTTGAACAAGACCCCGCCATGTCGGGAGATCCCGTTTTCGTCTTCCGTGACCGCGTGCGGAGATGTTCGCCCCGAAGATCCGCGAGGCATTCCACCAGCAAAAATACTTTGTTCGTTTTTGCTTTTCGCAACCGCAGCGACGGCTGCATAGGCCGCCCTTGCTTTCCCAAGGTCATTTCCGAGTTTCGCGAACAGTCCCCGCGATTCTACCTCTGGGAGCAAAGAGGCCTCTTTCACAAACAGCATTTCCTCGCGCTCCCGTTTCGTCTCTGCGCGCTCCCGTTCAATGCCCAAGCGCATTTGGTCGAGTTCTGCCATTCGCGGGGCGAGCAGGGCAGACACTGCCGCCTGCACATCAGGGTCTTGGTCAGCGCCAGATTTCACTCGCGCTTTGCGATCCCCTGTGGTGGTGTCCTCCTTTTCGGCCAATGCCTTTGCAATCTTGGCTTTCTCCTCTTCGTCCGACTCGCTTTTGTAGGCAGCCCGTAGCTGTGCCCTGTCCATTTCCTCGTAGTTCATCTTTACCCTCTTGTTGTGAGCCAAAAGTCGCGCTCTTGCCTGTGCTGTGAGCCTGGCAGGTTCGTGAATAATCTCGTCGCAGAGCCCAACCGCTTTCGCTTCCTGTGGGGTCAGCAATGTGTCCCCGCCCGAAAACCAGGAATCAATCATCTCATCGGAAATTCCGCGACGATGGTAGAGCTTCCGCATGAGCCCTTCGAGTGCTTCGAGCGTCTCTGCTGTTCGTCTGTGTTCGCCGGCATCGCCGCCCCTGTCCGACCACGGAGCGTGCAAGATCATCAAGCTGGCCTCGTACATCTTGATCTTCCCAGCGGCAGCGACTATCACAGAGGCTATCGAACTCGCCTGACCCTCGACAATTGCCGTGACTGGACCGGGATAGGAAAGAAGCGCGTTTGCGATCGCGAACCCCTCAACAACCGATCCCCCTTCGGAGTTGATTCGCACCTCGAGATCGCCTCCTTCTTTTGGGAGATCCTCCGCAAACTGCGCCGCGCTCGTCCCCTGTCCCGTGAAGGGGTTACTCCCGATCTCTCCGTAGAGTCTCAACACATGACCAGACATCAGATTCCGCCGATCACAATCCACTGCGCGGCGAGCGCGCTGTATCGAAGCTTTCTCTGACGAAACGCGGCGTTCATCGTCAGGGTAGCCGCGCCGTTGATAGTCTTCCCGTTCCCGTCAACGGTCAAAGCCGTCGCGTTCCCGGCGATTTCTGACAGGTGATAGGTCTGCCCATCGTAGGGGGACGCCGGTAGGAAGATTGTAAATGCCCCGCCGCTGGCATCGAATTGCACAAGCTCGGAATGCGAATTGGTGAGCGTGACCGCGCTCGTGAACGCGGCTGACTGACCGGTTCCAAGCTCCATCCCGGCGCGTCGGATTTTGTGGTTTGCGAGATGCAACTCGCCTGAAAAACTCATTGTTCAGCCTCTTTCTTGGACGGATTTGTTACTGAGACTGGGGCAGGAGCGCCTCCTACTGCGCTGTCCTGTGGCCCCAAAACGTCGCGTTCTCCAATCAGCGCCTCGTGGCCCTCCGTCGCCTTCACAAAGCCAAATTCGCGATGCAGCGGATCGCTTGAGAGGCGCATTCCGAGCTTGTTGACGGCCTTGTCGTAAAGGTCCATCCGCACCGTCGGTGTCATTTCTCTGGTGACACGCCACTGAGGGCGACCGCACTTGGATAAAATCTCGGAAGGGGGTACTTTCAGCGCAGCACAAAGACCCCTTGGGAGGGGTTCCCCCCAAGTGCCGTCTCCGTTGTAGGTCTGGCACGCCATGCGGAGCTGGTATTGCAGCCAATCTCGGACGTTTCCAGAGAGGTTCTGCTCTCCCTCTGTCACCCAGTCCGATTTTGTATCTGCGTGCGTTTCAGAAAGCGCATAAGAGCCCGCACCTCCTGTTTCCGTTGTAAGCTGCTCGCCCTGCACAAGCTTGCTCTGTTCGGCGTTGATCACACCAACAAGCGCGGCATGCATTCCACGCGCGTCGCCGTCGCTCACGCCAGCACTCGCTTCAACCTCTACGTCGTCTGGGAACACAGACCCCTTGCCAAGGCTCCAGTTCTCGATCAGCCCGATTAGCTGCTCTCGCAATGTCTCGTTGTGCCACAGCTCCCGGCTCGTTCGCACAAAAGGAGCGCGGAGCCCCCAAATATCAAGAAGCGCCCCCCATCTGGCCCAAGCGTTGAGCTTGATTAAGCTCAACCAGATGTTCGTGTAATTGTATCCTCGTCGGCGAACCTGAAAATCGTGCGCGGCCTCGTACCGAATAAACTTGTGAGGAAATGCCGAAATAGGAACGAATCCGTCCCTTGTGTCGATTTCTAACCGATCTCCTTCGGCGATATTCCAGCGCGTATGCGCATTTCTTACCCACTCGAATCCGTCTGGTGTGGGTGCTTCTACGCTAAAAGATCGCCCGCCTATTTCCAACGAGATTTCCTTATTCGCATAAACAACTTCTTCAATCGCGTACCCTGATAAATTTCCAAATAGCAGGCGTTTGCATGCTCTCTGCCATCCGCACGCCGACTCCAGAACTTTTTGTTGATAGGCTGCCACATTACACGCAAGCTCTGATGTGTCGATTGGCTCTATTGTGAACGGACTCCCAATCACCGCCACACGGAAACTGTTGTCCACGCTCCGAAGGTGCGAGTCCGCCAGAATCACGTCCTCGTCGAGCGAGGATTTTCCGAGCATCCAGCCAGCCGTCAGCACTTCGTTGTGAATCGCCGACACCCGAAGTGGGGTGAGATTTCGCAGAGGGTGCGTGCTTACCCAGTTTGGCGTGGGGCCAAGCCTTGCGCCAACGCGACCAAAAAGCGCCGCGTTGCTCTGCGCGATTTTCTGCGCTCGCTCGTCCAGGTTGAGCCTTGTCCCCTCTGGGATGGTGCTCCCTATTCCTGGAACGATTGGGTAATCCGCTTTCGCAAAGGCAAGCGCAGCCCTTGCCAAGCGAGCCGTGTATTCCCTGGCTTGCTCGGTCAGGTTCCTTCGCCAGTCCACTCTACGACGCCTCCAGTGCCTCTAGTGCGCCGCTCACTATCAGAGCGTTTTTGTGATTGGCAGCCGAAGGGCGTTTTGCGTCTTTGGCGATTTGAGAGAGTGCTCTCGCCCACTGTTCGTCGCTAGATCTGAGTCGATAGCGCATCAACTCGGATTGTAGGATTTCGTCGCGTCGCCCCGCTTCGACAAGTAGGGCATCTCTTGCCTTGGCCGCTGTCACTCGTTCGTCAGTGGTAGAATGCTTTTTGTTCTCGTTCATAAGAAAAACCAACGGGCTCACTAAACAAATCTTTCCGTTTCGGCGCTGGCCAGACCCACCAAGCGACATAGCCCGCTGTGTCGGTAACGTGCGCTTCTCGGCCTACTGGCCCGTAGCCGTGACGAACTTTTTTTGATGCGCACCGTTTGAACGCATCGCAGAGCAACACGCACTCTGGAGATAAAAACATTCGCGCAAGCTTCAGCTTGTCGTCGCTCTCGTACAGAAGCTTGTTCACAAGAGACACGCGAAGTTCGATATCTGGGTTGCGAGCACAGCCCGATTTGCTGTTTTTGGCTGGAGGCTGGTTCATTTCGCAGCGGTAGCCCCAGCCACGGAAATAATCCACGCTGTTCTTCCCGTTCCGTTTGTGCTTGGAATCCTGAAAGAAACAGGAATTGTCCATTACCCAGACGATCGATTCTCTGTCGTACTTGGCTGCCGCTATTTCGCAAAAGTGGTCTTCTCCGTCCGCATTCTCAACAATCAGTTCATCAACAGCCCACAGAATCGGTGAATCCAATGTTCCAAACAATTTCCACACTGTTCCGGCGTGGTGAGGCCTGTCGTTGGGATCGTATCCGCCGATATACCGATAGGCGCGGCCCAATTTTCTGCGCGTCCATTCCTCTGTGATATCGCCCAGATCAGGAGGCGGCTTGACATTGTTTCGTCGTCGGAAGGCTTCATAGGCCAAATCCCCAGGTCGTTTCCAAACCCCGGCGTCGTTGGCACGAGCGGTTTCAGGATCGAGAATCCACAAGACCTCTCCAGCCCGCTCGTTGGCGTCTTGGTCGATAAACGGATTCAGCCTCGAATCGAAGTGGAAATACCTCGGTCGGTTGTGCCGAAATTTCCCTTCTGTGATTGCCTCGTGGAGATCATAGGTCCATTCCCCCTTGCTCGTCTCTGGCGGATTGGCTGCAAGGATCGCAAGACCGCCTCGGTCCGCAGTCCCCTTGATCGCGTTTGTGAGCACGCGGCTTTGCATCTTCTGGGCTTCGTTCAAAAAGACCAGATCAACACGGCCTCTTTTCGTGGTGTCGGGATCGTCGGCGCTGACGTTTGTCAGAACAGATCCGTTCAGCATCGTCGTTTGGTGCTTCGGCCACTCTCTGTAGCTGTACCAGGAACTTGGGAGGGTTTCCTTGATCTGCCTATCCAGCTCGTCGCGCTCTGTGTTCGCCACTGACACGGCCCACGCGATCGACAGCGGCACATCAAGACAGAGGGCAATCTGGCATGCAAAAAGCGCGAATGTTTTTCCGCCTCTGCGCGGACCGCCAGCAAGAACAATCGATGTGTCGCGTGGGTTCCCCTCTCGAAACGACTCGAGCCAGGTCGCATACCACCGAACAAAATCCACCTGCCCCTCGTGAATGTCGATCACCTTGGCTGCGTGAGGATCGCTGTTCGTGTACCGGCGCTCGACCTGATCCCACTGCCCCCCCGCATACAGAATCGTCTCCCGAGTGTTTTTGCTCCGCAGAACCAAGCACAGGTCAACCAGGCGAGTTGCTTCCCGGCTTTCGAGCTCGTCGAGCAGTTGCCGGTTTTTCAATTTCCACACTCGGAGTCAGCCCTTCCGCTGAGCACTCTTCAACGACAAGGCCGTGCTTCATCGCCAACTTGTGAATCCTCTGCTGCTCGCTTGTCTTGTCGCGCAACATCCCAATTTTCGCGAGGGCGTCCGCAAGGAATCGTAGTTGCTCCGCTTTCGAGCCGAACGCCGACGACTTGGCCGCTGCATACGCCACGGCAGCAAGCCCCTTGGACGCCCACGGAATCAGATCAGCTGTATCCTCGGGGGGACGCCCAATTTCCAAATCAAGTGCCGCGCTGAGCGCGTCCTGTTGCGCTTCAAGCTCTCGTCGCTGTTTTGCTCTTTTACGTTCTTGAGCTCCGCTGAGCCGTTTACCGTCGGAGTTCCGAGACGCCATTTCAGACGCCCGGGCGTCTTAGAGAAAGTTTCGGCTCACAAGAAAGTGCTCTCATTGCTGTTCCGAAAACCCCAATAAAATCGCCCCCCTATTCACGCTCAGGGCGCACCTGTGCTCCCCAAAATTCCTAGCCTCTCGTGAGAAACCTTGCAATCTTTTTTTTCTGCTTTTCTCTTTTCCGAGAGAGATCAGAACGCACAAAATCGCGCTGGTCCAACAGCGCCCTGATTTTCCCGGCGATCTTTGCGCGTCCGCTCTGTAGACGCCTCGCCACTTGGTGCGGCGTGAGTTTAAGCAAGTGGGCCACTTGCCCAAACGACGGGAGGCGCGACCGAAGCCCCTCTACTTCGACGTGCTCAGACGCTCCGTTTGGTCGCGGGTTCACGATTTCCTCGCCGTCACCAGCGCGCATTTCGCACGGCCTTACAAGGCGAGTGTAGCGATCGTGCCCACCTGACCACCCTCCGTAGCGCGCCCTGCACACTCGCTCCTCTTCGGGCGTGAGATCACGGCAGAGCAGCGCCAGATCTGAGAGTTGCTCGAGTTGCCTCTGGTTCGCAGGGGAACCACTTCCCCTTTGGTGACCGGCTTCACCGCGTCGGAGTTTCTCGATCTGCGCTCCAAGCTGTGCCCCAGTCGAACAAAGCCTGGCTTCGAGCTGGTATCGGAGCACAAGAACCTTGGTTGGAGTCAAGAGCTGCGCTTCCAGTGTGAAACCTCACTTGCCGTTTGAGCCAGCGCAGCGAGGATCAAACGGCCCGGCTGCGTAGAGTGCTGCGGTTACGCCTACCGAAAATTTCGGTTTTTGTCAAGGCGGCTTACTTTCCGCCTAGGGTTCTGAGTTTTTGGAGCAGGCGACCAGCGAGGGAGTTCGATCTGTTGATCTCGGCGGGGGGTGGGTACAGAACCTCTGCATCATTCAGGTCAATGGATCGAACCAGGGGGTCGCCTCGCTCGATGGCAGACAGAAGCTGCTCAGGGCTTGCCAGACACAGCTTGAGCGCACCAGAGATGGCCAAGTCCCGTTTTTTTCAGCGCAAGGCGCACTCTTTTCAGCGACCACTCACAGACCCGTCGCTCCTGTTACTTCTCTGGAGCACCGAAGATCAGCGGGACGCCGGTCTTCTCAGCGATTCGGCAGGCCACGGCTGCGTACTCCTCTCGGAGGATGCGAACCGCCCCAGGAATCACCCACCCGAACTTGATCTGACCGCCAGACTTTTGCAGGCGGAACTTGCAGCAGATCCGCACCTTCACGCCACCTTCGAAGATCGGAATCGAGACGTCAAACTCCTTGGGGATCTTGCACTCCCCGGTGGCCTGCATGTTGTGCTTGGCCGACATCTGGTAGTTGCCAGTGACGCGATCAATCGTGGCCTCGATCGCGTCCTCTGACGTGACCTTCAGCGTGTGGCCGATTGTTGCAAGATCTGCCTGAGTGGGAACCGCCCGACCTTCAATCGGCGGGGCGATGTTCTGATCGTTCTCGTCGAGAAAATCGGCGAACTCAGTTTGAGTCAACAGCTTATTGCAGCCGTTGACCCACTTGTCCCACTCCCGCGAGAGCCTGGGGGTGTATTCAGCGCGATGGTGCCCCCACTGCGCCTGCTCATCGCGTGTTCGGTCTGCCCTCACCGGCTTGTGGTAGTCGTAGACTGCCGCAACCATCTTGTCTGTTCCGAACAAGACAGAGTACGCATCCTTAAACCGAAGCATATGATCGACCATCGACTGCTCAGTCAGAATCTGAGCGGTTCCAGACAGCCTATGCGGTCGTTCTGCGCGGGCGTCCTCTGCTTGCTGAAGCTCGCTCAGAAGCTGAAAAGAGGCGTTTTTGTGAACGATAGCATAGGGAACGCCGTTGTGTCCGCGCTGCGTATCGATATTGAGACAGCCGATTGTGATACCGGCCTCGATGGCTGCCTGGATATTGTTGTTGCTGTTGCTGTTGCTGTTGCTGTTGTCCATCTTACTTATTCTCCTATTTTGGGTTATGGCTTGATGCTGCGCAGCGGAGCTGGGCCGCTGCGCTCAGTTTCAAACAGGTCCGGCTGACGGGTTGCGTGCGTGCTCAGCTCCCCGGTCGGCTGATTCAGATCGTCGAAGCAGAAGTACAGGCTCTTGATTGGTGCGAGTCCCTTGGGTGCCTTCGCAATCGCTTCGACAGTGATCAGGCTCTGGGTCGCGCTGGTCTTCGTGATCTTTAGCTTCAGCGTGAAACTGCCTGGCTTCCCCGTCTTCTCGACGGCCTTGACGAGCTGGTGAAAGTCAGCGTCCAGCTGATTGAGCTGATCTGCCTCCAGGGTTTGAAGAAAGCTGCCGATCTGTGAATTTTTCATGGTTTTGGATCTCCTTTGTTTTCATTGTACCTCTCCAGCATAACGCGCCGGATCTCTGCGTTTCCCTCTGCCTCAATCCGCTGAACCGTAATCGTTTCCGGGCCACAGCTGGCCGTGGCCGTATGGTGACAGATCCTGTGGCCGTATTCCGCAAGGCATGCGGCGTCTACGAGCCCGCGATGGGGTTTTTTGCTCAGCCGCGTTGCGAGAAAGCTCTGTTTGGGAAAAAGCTGCCGAGCCCGAATCAAGGCCGCTCCTTTTGGATCGCCCGATCTGCATCCCGCGCAAACTACCGATTGCCACTCCTGTGGCAACACCTCCGAAAACGGGATTTCGAGCGCACCAAGGACTCCTTTGACGACGCCGACCGTGCAGCCAAAGGTGAACATGGACCGGACCCCTTGGCCGGGTCGGCTCCCGACCTTTTCGAGGTAGGCGTGATCAGGACGCCAAGCGTCGATAATATGGGCGAGCGCCGCCCCGTCTACCTCTCGCCTTTTTGTCCCAATCGTTGG
>Ga0268298_10001818_pt1 | contig 24201 bp, 18 predicted proteins | sample WWTPWeurt_MetaG_FD_194462 | JGI IMG/M metagenome (GOLD analysis project Ga0268298, IMG submission 194462) | Activated sludge microbial communities from WWTP in Nijmegen, Gelderland, Netherland - WWTP Weurt | ecosystem: Engineered > WWTP > Aerobic digester > Activated sludge | place...
CGGCTTCGTCGATCACCTCGACCCCGAGCTTTTGGGCCTGGCGAAGCTTGGAACCGGCCTCGGCCCCCGCCACGACGAAGGAGGTCGCGGTGGAGACGGACCCCGTGGCCTTCCCCCCCTGGGACCGTACGATCCCTTCGGCCTCGGCCCGGGTGCACTTTGTAAGGGTTCCGGTAAAGACCACGGTTTTCCCCGCCAGGGGGCCGCCGGCCACCGGCGCTTCCTCTCCGGGCTCCAGGCCCAAGCGCTTGAATTTGTCCAGCAGCCGCCGGACGGAAGTCTGGGCGAAAAAAGAAGTCACGGACTCCGCCATGACGGGCCCCACGTCCGGCAGGGCCTGCAGATCCTCCGCCGTGGCGGCGCGGAGGCGGTCCAGGGTTCGAAAATGGCGGGCGAGGGTCAGAGCGCCCTTTTCGCCCACGTCCCGAATGCCCAACCCGTTTAAAAACCGCCCCAGGGACCCGCGCCGGGATTTTTCAATGGCCGCCAACAGATTGTCGGCCTTTTTGTCTTTGAATCCCTCCAGTTCCAACAATTGGTCCTTGGTCAGGGCGTAGATGTCGGCCAAGTCCTTCACCCGGTCCCGGGCCAAAAGCGCCTGGACCACCGCTTCCCCCATTCCCTGTATGTCCATGGCGTCCCGGCTCGCGAAGTGGAGGAGGTTTTTCTCCACCTGGGCCGGGCAGGCCGGGTTCGCGCAACGGAAAATCACTTCCCCCTCCTTGGTCTTGACGACGGGTCCCCCGCAGGCCGGGCAGGCCTTGGGAATCGGGATGGCTTTTTCTTCCCCCGTCCGGCGGCCCACAATCACCGACAACACCTTGGGGATCACCTCCCCGGCCCGTTCGATCAAAACCCAGTCTCCGATCCGAAGGCCCAGGCGCTCGATCTCGTCGAAATTGTGGAGGGAGGCGTTGGAGATGGTCACGCCGCCGCATTCCACGGGCTCCAGTTTGGCCACGGGGGTAACGGCCCCCGTCCGGCCCACGGAAAACTCCACGTCCCGCACCCGGGTCGTGGCCTGGGCCGCGGGAAATTTGTAGGCCACCGCCCACCGGGGCGATTTAAAGGTCATCCCGAGGCGGCGTTGAAATGGAATGCGGTCCACCTTGACCACGGCCCCGTCGGCCTCGAAGGGCAGGTCGGCCCGGTTTTCCCGAAAGCGGGCGCAGGTCGCGAGGACTTCCTCAAAGCTCGCGCACCGGGTCGTGTGCCCGTCCACGGGAAGGCCCCAGGCCCGGCAATCCTTTAAAAAGTCGTGGTGGAATTCGTGGTCCACGCCGTCGACCACGCCGTAGGAGTGGACGAAATACCGAAGGGGCCGCCCGGCGGTGACGCGGGCCTCTTTTTGACGAAGGCTCCCGGCGGCGAAATTGCGCGGGTTGGCGAAGGCGGCGGCGGGATCCTCCGCGGCGATGCGCCGGTTGTAGGTCTCGAAATCCTTTTTGGTCACGAACACTTCGCCCCGGACTTCCAGTCGGGCCGGAGAACGGCCTTCCAGGCGAAGCGGGATGGCCCGAATGGAGCGCGCGTTGGCCGTGACGTCCTCCCCGGTTTCCCCGTCCCCCCGGGTGGCGGCGCGGACCAGGCGGCCTTTCTCATAGAGCAGGGCCAGCCCCAGGCCGTCCACCTTCAACTCCACCACGTAGCCTGGTTTCTCCTCGGGGCCCAAAAGCTTGGCGACCCGGTCCCGCCATTCGATCAACTCGTCGGGATTGTAGGTGTTGTCCAGGGACAGCATGGGCACGGCGTGGCGAACGGGCTTGAAATCGGTCGTGGCGGTTCCGGACACCCGCTGGGTCGGAGAATCGGCGGTTCGAAGGTCAGGGTGGGCGTCCTCCAGGTCCCGGAGGCGGCGCATCAAGCGGTCGTACTCGACGTCCGAGATTTCGGGACGGGCGTCCAGGTAATAGAGGCGGTCGTGGCGCCGGATGTCCTCGCGGAGGCGCTCGATTTCTTTTTTGACGGCGGCGGAGGTCATCGGCGCGCGGGGGCGGCGGAGGGATTAAAAGAGTTCGCGCTGTCCTTCGGGGGTTTCCGCTCCCGGGGGCGGGGCGGGGCGCTCGGTTTTGATCTTGTCCAAAATGCCGTTGACGAACTTGCCGGAATCCTGGGTCGAATAGGTTTTGGCGATCTCCACGGCCTCGTCGATGACGACCGACACCGGGGTTTCCAGGCTGTGCATGAGCTCGAAGGCCGCCAAGCGGAGGATGTTCCGGTCGATGGCCGCCATGCGGCCGATTTCCCAATTCTCGGCCACTTTGGCGATGACGGCGTCCAGGGCCGGACGGTGGGCCAGGGCGCCCCGGGCCAATTCGTCGGCGAAATTCTTGGATTTGGGCGGCGCCTCGGAGCCCGCCCAAATGATTTTGGCGGCCTTGTCGCCGGGCAGATTGGCGATGTCCGCCAGATACAAAATTTGAAGGGCGGCCTCCCGGGCCTGGCGACGCAAACCCATTAGACGGCTCCCGGGAGGGCCGCGACGTCCAAGGCGGCGCGCGCCACTTCGGCGCCTTTGTTGCCCGCGCCCCGACCCGAACGGGCCCGGGCCTGCCGAAGGTTCAGGGGCGTCAGAACGCCGAAAAGCACGGGCACCCCGGTGTCCAGGGACACGCGCATCAATCCCTGAGCCGTGGCCTGGGCGATGTAGCGGTCGTGGGGGGTTTCACCGCGAATGACGCACCCCAAGGCGATCACGGCGTCGAATTTTTTGGTCCGGGCCAGGCGTTGGCAGGCCCAAGGCAGTTCAAAGGTTCCCGGGACATAAACCTCGACCAGGTTTCCGCCCGTCACGCCGCCGGCCCGGAGCGTGGCCGCGCAGGCCGATCGAAGAGACTCGGTGATGTCGGCGTTGAACCGGGCGGTGACCACGGCGAAACGGCGGCCGCGGCCCGAGGCCGTCGTCAATGGGGAAGCGGCGCGTCGTCGACTCACGTCAAAGGCCCTTCAACCAATGGCCGAGTTTTTTGCGTTTGGCGGCCAGATAGCGGGCGTTGTGGCGGTTCGACGGTATTTCCAAGGGAACCCGTTGGGTCACCGTCAACCCGTAGCCTTCGATGCCAACGATTTTTTTGGGGTTGTTGGTGAGCAGCCGCACGCTGGAAAGGCCCAAATCGGACAGGATCTGGGCTCCGATGCCGTACTCCCGAAGATCGGGGGCGAAACCCAATTTCTTGTTGGCCTGCACCGTGTCCAGGCCGGCTTCCTGAAGGGCGTAGGCGTGCAGCTTGTTGGCCAGGCCGATGCCCCGTCCTTCCTGGTGCATGTAGAGCAGGACGCCCCGGCCTTCCTTGTCGATCCGCTCCAGGGCCCGTTCCAACTGCTCGCCGCAATCGCACCGGTAAGAATGAAGCACGTCGCCCGTGAAGCAGGAGGAATGAACCCGCACCAGGACCTTCTTGTGGCCCGACACGTCCCCTTTGACCATGGCCACGTGATGCTCCCCGGTGGGAACGTCTTCGTACAAGTGAAGTTTGAAATCCCCGTGCCGGGTGGGAAGCGCCACCGAAGCCAGGCGGCGGATCAACTTCTCGTGCCGCCGGCGGTAGGCGATCAAGTCTTCGATGGTCACCATGGCCAGGCGGTGACGGCGGGAAAATTTTTGAAGGGCGGGCAGGCGGCTCATGGTGCCGTCCTCGTTCATGATCTCGCAGATCACGGCCGCGGGGTACAGCCCCGCCAACCGCGCCAAATCCACCGCCGCTTCCGTGTGGCCCGAGCGGACCAACACGCCGCCTTCTTTGTAGCGAAGAGGGAAAATGTGGCCGGGGCGGGACAGGTCTTCCGGGCCGGTGGACGGGTGGATCAAGGCCGCCACGGTTCGGGCCCGGTCGTGGGCGGAGATCCCCGTGGTCACGTTTTTCTTGGCGTCGACCGACACGGTGAACGCCGCCTCCCGGGGAGCCCCGTGCTCCACCATGGCGTTCAGTTTCAGCGCGTCCAGGCGGTCCCCCAACATGGGGACGCAAATCAACCCCCGGGCTTCCCGGGCCATGAAATTAATGACGGCGGGCGTGGCCTTGGAGGCGGCCACCACCACGTCGCCTTCGTTTTCCCGGCCGGGGTCGTCCACCACCACCAGGGGTTTGCCCCGGCGAAAATCCCGCAGGGCCTCGGCCACGGTCGCGAAACTCACGACCGCCGCCAAGCCGACGTCAATTGTTCAATGTGTTTGGCCATCATGTCCGCCTCGATGTTCACGGGATCCCCGATGCGGAGGGAACCCAAATTGGTCACGCGCTCCGTGTGCGGGATCACCGCCACGTCGAACCGGCCCTTCCGGGGGTTCACCACCGTCAAGCTGATGCCGTCCACCGCCACCGACCCTTTTCGAACCAGATACCGGGCGAGTTCCGCCGGCGCTTCAAAGACGTAAAGAACGCCGCCTTTTTCCGGCCGCCGAGACACGAGCATTCCGACGCCGTCCACGTGCCCCTGGACGAAATGCCCCCCCAGGGGATCGCCCGCCCGAAGGGCCGTTTCCAAATTGACGGCGCGCCCCGCCTTCCAAACACCGAGGCTCGTCCGCCGAAGGGTTTCCAGGGACAAATCAAAGGCCATTCGGCGGGCGCGGGCCGTTCCCGTGGATTTAACAACGGTGAGGCAGACGCCGTTGACCGCCACGGAATCGCCCACCCGGATTTTGGCCAGGGGGCCTTCGACTTCCAGCCGGAGCCCGTCCAATCGGAGCACCCGACCCCGGGCCGCGATGATGCCGGTGAACATCAGAAATACCCGTGGATCAAAACGTCGTCGCCCAGCCGGTTCACCCCGACGTCCTTTAAACGGGGACCCGCGGCGGGACGGGGCCATCCCCGGCCGGCCACGCCCGTGGGCGCCCCGACCCCGCCCAAAAAGGACGGCGCCAAAAACACGTAGGCTTCGTCGGCCAGTTTTTCCTCGAGAACGGCCGCCGCCGTGCGGCCGCCGCCCTCCACCAGAATCCGGGAAACGCCCCGCCGGGCCAGGGCCCGAAAGGCTTCTTTGAGCCGGATCCGGCCGCCGGTGGAACGGAAGGACAAAATCTGGGCGCCCCGCCGCTCCAAGGATTTTTTTCGGGCGGCCGGGGACGAATCCCCGGTCAGCACCCAGGTGGGGGCGCCTTGGGCGAAAACCGCCGCCCGGGGCGAAAATTGGAGGGAGGAGGACAAGACCACACGCAGGGGATCGGGTCCCCGGCCATGGCTCGTGAGACCGGGGTTGTCCCGTCGGACGGTTTCGCCGCCCACCATGACCGCGTCCGACTGGGCCCGCAGGCGGTGGCCCAGGGCCCGGGCCCGGACGCCCGTGATCCACCGGGAGGCTCCGGTGCGGGACGCGGTTTTCCCGTCCAGGGTCTGGGCCATTTTGACCACAACGTAGGGCAGGCCGGTTTTGACCTTTTTAAAAAAAGCGGCGTTTTGCCGAAGGACTTCCCGCTGGTGAAGCCCCGAATCCACGCGAAGGCCGGCGCGTTTTAAAACGGCCACGCCGCCGCCCCGAAGGCTCGGGTCCCGGGCGCCGATCACGACCCGCCGAACCCCCGCGGCTTTTACGGCGTCCGTGCAGGGCGGGGTTTTGCCCCATCGGGAGCAGGGCTCCAAAGTGACGTACAGCGTCGCTCCCCGGGCGCGGGAACCCGCCCGACGCAGGGCGGCCACTTCCGCGTGGTCGCCGCCGAAGCGGTCGTGCCAGCCTTCGGCCAAAACGCGGGGGCCCCGGGCGACGACGCAGCCGACCAGGGGATTGGGGTGGGCGTTCAAGCGGCCGCGTTCGGCCAAATTGAGCGCGCGAATCATGTGGAGGGAATCTTCGGGACGAAACACGGCCGGGGGTCTAACGGGAAAGCGAAAAAAGAAAGGATCGACGTCGCATAAAACACCCGGCCTCCGGCGAGGGAGGGGCCTTTATTGGAATCCGCTTATTTTAGCTTTTCCGAGGGAAGGAAATCAACGACCGGCGAGAGGAAACTTCAGCGGGGCGTGGCCAGGACGGTGCGCAGGGTGGTTTGAAAAGACGTCATGTCGATGGGCTTGTGGAGGATGTGGACGCCCTTTTTCTCCATTTCCTGGGCCAGGGTCGTGTTGACCACGTCGCCCGTCATAAAAACGAAGACCGGCCGTGGCTTGCCGGACCACAACGTCCAATTCTCGTAAAGCGACAGGCCGGTGCCTTCGCCCAGCCGAATGTCCGTCACCACCAAGTCGAAGGGCCCCTGGGAGGCCCGGGCGATGGCGTCTTTCAAGGTGCCGGCGAATTCCACCTTGTTGCCCTCGGCCTGAACCACCTTGGCCAGAAACCCGAGCACGTCGGGTTCGTCGTCCACGATGAGCACGCGCTTGTTCTTGACGGGCGGCAGGCGCGGGGCCGTGGCCGGCGCCAAGGCGGCCTCCTCGGTGGCGGCGGGGATTTGAAAATGGAAGACGGTCCCCTTGCCGAGTTCGGTGGTGAATTGGATCCGCCCCCCGTGGTCCTCGACGATTTGGCGGCACACCGGCAATCCCAGTCCCGTGCCGCGGCCCTCGGCCTTGGTGGTGAAAAAGGGTTCGAACAAACGGTCCCGGACCGCGTCCGGCACGCCGGGCCCGGTGTCGGCCACGTCCACGCACACGGCCCCGCCCTCCGCCCGGGCGGTGATTCGAATTCTCTTTTCCCCTTCCGCGGTCGACATGGCGTCGCAGGCGTTGTTGATGAGGTTCACGAACACCTGCTGCAACTGTTGGAAGTTGCCCTTGACCCGGGGCAGGTCCGCCGGCAATTCGGCCTCGACGCGCACGTTGGCGGCCTTTTTCAATTTGTATTGAAGGAGGTCCCGGGAGGCCTGCACCACGCGGGAGAGTTCCACCGGCTTTTTCTCGATTTCGCCCTGGCGGACGAAGAGCAGGAGGTTCTCGATGATTTTCTGGCACCGCATGGCGTTTTCCGTGATGATCCGCAGGTCGTCCACGATCTCCTGGGGTTGAACCGCGACCGGTTTTCCCGACGCTTCGTCGATTTTTTGGCGCATGTCGTCGGTCAAAATGTCGGAATACCCGACGACGGCCTGCAGGGGGTTGTTCAACTCGTGGGCGATGCCGGAAATGAGCTGGCCCACGGCGGAAAGTTTTTCGGAACGGATCAATTGCTGCTGGAGCCGCCGCGCTTCCGTGATGTCGCGGATCACGAGGGTCCATTCTTTGTTCATCCAGAAATCGGCGTGGGCACCGCCCCAGGACACGGAGAGGTCCAGCAGGCGCCCGTCTTTGGTTTGACCCGGCATGAGGAAGTCCTTCACCGCGCCCCGTTCCATGACCTGGTTGAGCAGGTTTTTGAATTCGGCCCCCCCGCCCTTGGGGAAGAGAACGGTCATGGGTTTGCCCAGCACTTCCGCCGAGGATAGGCCGAATATTTTTTCCGCGCCGCGGTTCCAGGTGTTGATCCAATGCTCCCGGGACAACCCGATGATGGCTTCGGGCGAGTTTTCGAGCACGGTGCGCAGGCGGGATTCCGACTCCGCCAGGTTTTGAAAGAGCATGGCGTTTTCGAGCGCGAGCCCCACGGCGTTGGCGTAGAGCATCAGGCCTTCCCGGTCGGCGTCGGTCAAGGGACGGCCGGTGAAGAAATTGTCGGCGTTCAGGATGCCCAGCACCCGGTCTTTGCCGCAGATCGGCGCCAGGACGAATTCCCGGGTTTTCGCCTCCGCCACGAACGACGGGTTCGTACGAACGTCCCGGACCGGGTTTTTGACCACGATGGCCGACCGGCTTCGGACGACTTCGTTCAAAATGTCCGCGCCGCCCAGGGGCACGCGGCGCTTTCGGAACGCCGCCTCCGAAAATCCCGCCGCGTCGGAGCCGAACAGGTAGCGACCCACGATTTCCTTGTGGGCGTGGTCCACCCAGTACATGCCGGTGCGGTCGAAACCGAACCCCCGGGCCACCGCCTCGAGGCAGGTCCGCAGAACGGTCTCCTCGTCCTGACGTTGAATGACGGACTCTTCCATGTCCCGCAAGGCGGTCAATTGCCGAAGGCGGCTTTCCAACTCCCTGTTTCGGATTTCGAGAGTCTCGGCCATTTTATTGAAGGAGGCCGCCAGAGTGGACAACTCCTCGCTGTTGAGGGACGGAAACCGGAAGGTCAAATCGCCCGAGGCGAACCGGCGCGTGCCTTCGACCATGCTTTGAATGGGGTTCATCAGGTCCGACACGCGGAAAACGATCATGGCCATGAGCAACAAACAGATGCCGACCGAGAAAAGGATCGTCAAATAGGAAATCTGTTTCAAGGGCTGGTCCAAGAATTCGCTGGCCGGGGCGGTCACCGCCACCTTCCAGCGCCAGTTGGTTTCGGTTTCCCGGATGGGGGCCTCGCCGCGCAGGGGGTGGGCGAAGTGCGCCGCCGGCACGTCCAGGACGGCCTTGCCGTCGGCGTCCTCCAGGAACGCGCTGCCCAATTTGCCCACCCGGATGACGCGCAGGATGTCCTCCACGGCTTTCATGTCGCAGTCCGTCACAATCGCGCCCAGGAAGGTGCCGTTGTCGTCAAAGATCGGTTTGGCGTAGCGCTTCACCAAGGGACCGTATTCGACGATGCGTTGCAAGGGCGGATCGTAGCGTTTCCCCCGGCGGAGGAAATCCAGGAACCCGATGGGGAAGGACGCTTGGTAGGTGTCGGCCGAGATGCCCTGGCGGAGGGAGCACACCCGCCGGCCTTCGGGGCTCACGTAGGAGATGTCGTAATAGACCTTGGAGCGTTCGGAAAAGTTGGCGAAGTATTTTTCCAGCTCCCGACGGTAGACCTCCGCCTCCTGCACGAGACCGAACCCGCGGTTTTTGTTGTAGTCGGCGATCAGGGGGGTTTCGGAAAGGGATTCGAGATCGCTCAGACGTTGCTGGAAAAAGCTTTCCAAGGTGCGGGCGGCGTTCAAGGCGTCGCTGTTCATGGTCTGGCGGACGCTGTCGACGATCTGCCGTCTTACGAGGTGGTAGTTGAAAAACCCCATGCAGCCGATGAGGAACAGCACCGCCGGCAATACGGGCAGCAAAATGCGGCGGCTGAGGCTCCGCCCCCGAAATAGGGCGACCCAGCGCCCCAAAATGGGGAGCAATCGCTTGATATTCCATCTGGCCATGAGGTTTTTATTTCCCAAACGGGGACCTTTGACCGCCTTTTAGAAACAAGAAATACTCTCAAAAAACAACGCGAAAAGCGCCGAAAGAGGCACCTTGCAAATATAGTGCCGCAAACCGGGAAGCACAATAACCAGGATCATATAAAAGCAAAAATGTTACATCTCATTTATTTACATCAGAATCCTATTTTTGATTGGCCCATTTAAACACGGAGCAAGAACGGTTGTCCTTTCCTCCTTCTTGGAAAATGGATGGCTTGTTATTGGGGTCCGACGGAGGGCGATTCGGCGAGCGTGCTGTCCACGAAATGGGCCATGCCGGTGACGGAAGGGACAAAGTGCACCCGTCGGCTGACCCCGTAGGTTTTGATCCGTTGATAGGTAAAAATCCCCAAGGCTTGGTCGTGAACGTAACGCACGATGGCGCAAAATTTCTTTTCCTGTTCGACCGGGTCCAAGGCCGTCACCGCGTCCAAAAACATACGATCGAACTCCGGACTTTTGTGAAGGCTGTAGGGCGATTGGGAAAAGAACATGAGGGTCAACGGAAACGCGATGTGGGCGATGGGGCTGGGCAATACGGCCACGCCGATGTCCCAGGCGTGATTTTGAAAGGCCTGAAAAATCTCCGCGTCGGGGTAGACGCTCAGCTCGACTTTGAGCCCCAGAACCTCCAACTGCTTGGCAATGATTTTGGCTGTACGCTCCCCAAAAGGGACGGTGACCATGGTCAACCGAACCGGCGTTTGAACCCCCGCCTCCCTGAGGAGACGTTTCGCCAGCGGAACGTCGAATTTGTACGGGGTCAAGGTGGCGTCGTACCCCACTTGGCCGGGGAACGATAGGCTGGCCATGGGGACGCCGTTGGCCAAAAGGTCGTAACGGATCAATTCCTGAACATTGATGGCGTGATCAATGGCCCGACGGACGCGGACATCGGCGAGAATTCCTTTCGATGTGTTGAAATGACCCGTGACCGTATACATCGATTCCTTCTTGACGACTTGAGTCGATGGATTTTCCATGACGCGAAGGGTCATGGTCCCGGGAAGGTCCGTCAGCACGTCGGTTTTCCCGTCCAAGAGCGCCCGCACCTGGTCTTCCATGGGGATAAAGCGGAAAATTAATTGGTCGAATTTGGGCCAGCCCGGGCGCCAATAGCGCTTGTTTGCGGCCAACACGATCTCCCGCCCCGGAACGTGCCGAACGAACTTAAACGGCCCCGTCCCGACCGGACGATCGGAAAAGCCTTGGCTGCCGACTTTCTTGTAGTAACCGGGTGGAACCATGAAAATCAAGCCGGCGAATCGTCGCAACAATATACCGTCGGGGAAATGCGTGACGACATCGACGGTCAACGGATCCACGATCTCCACCCGGTCGATGGAGGAGACGAACCCCTGGCCGGGATAAACCCCCTTGGGATCGGAAAAGGTTTGGGCGCTGAAACGGACGGCCTCGGCCGTAAAGGGTTCGCCGTTGTGGAATTCCACGTCCTTGCGCAAATGGAACCTCAACCGAAGGGGATCCACCTGTTCCCAGGATTCGGCCAAACAGGGAATGACCTTGCCCTCCGGGTCGAAGCGGACCAGACCTTCCATCATTTGCTGGAGAAGGACGTGATTTTTTTCCGTGAGCTCCAGAAAGGGATCCATGGTGCGCGGGTCCTGGGTGTCGTTGCACACCACGACCGTGGAGGGACTTTCCCTCGCTCGACCGAGGGCCACCAAGACCAGCAAGACGGCTAAGCTGGGAAGCCACCGACGGGCCCCTTCCGGCATGAACCAACGGGCTGCTTTTTTCATAAGACCAGAGATCGCATTTCCTTCCTCCGGGTTACCCAAAAACAACACCGGAGCACCGCCAAACACCGGCGGCGCCCCGGTGGGGTTTTCCCGACGTCAGAACCGGTGAATCAGTTGCAGGGTCGTTCGGGAACCTTGAAAACGATTCCGAACGGCGAATTCAACGGGATGACTCACCACCAGGGACCATCCCGGGACTCCGTAATGCACGGCCGGACCGATGGACACGACCCGCTCCTTCGATTTGACCTGTTTCGCGCCGTTCAGTTCGTCCTCCCGCAATTGCTGGAGGTAATAACCGGCGGCGCCCACCCGCCATTTCTCCCCCACTTGACGGGAGAGGGCGTAATTGGCGTGGACCACCGCGCCGGGCTTCAGCCGGCCAAACAAATGGTCCTTGTTTTCGGAGTGGTGGGCGTAAAAAAACCGCCAACTGGTCTCCCACTTCGGTGGAAGAATCATCACCAAGGAATAATAGGCCTCGATCGTGTGAAGATTGGACCCCGGATTGAACAATTGGTCTTTGCTGTATTTGCCCGTCGGAATCGTGAGGTCGATCTCCACCCGATGGAACACGGGTTTTCCAAACAACGTTCGGCCGTCCCAATGGAGGGCGGGACCCACGACCAGATCGCCCAATCCCGCGGTGTTGGAATTCAGCGAGAAGGGCCCCGCGGTCCCCCCGCGCGCCGTTAAAGCGGCCACGGGCACCAGGACATCCAGGGCCGGGTGCGCCCCCAGGACGTTGAAGTCCGCGATGTAATAAAACTGATGAAGCTGGGAAAAGGTGTTCAGTTTCCCCATGTTCGCGACCTCGTTGCCGTCGCCGTCCCGAAATTTCTTCCCCTCGGTGAAAATGGCGTAGTTTAAATAGTAAAACCCCGGCGGGGGGCCGCCGTCCAACAAGGTCGTGGCACACATATTCAGCGGCGGTTGCGCCGCCCGTGCGGAAACCACCAGCGCGACCACCCACAACGCGCCGCTCCATCGTCGAACCTTCGCCCACAAGGATGTCTGGATCAATCGGCCTCCTTATTTAACGAACCAGGGCGAGAAATACCCCGGCGTAAATCAAAAATTGAAGAACGAGCGTGGCGTAGAGGACAGCGCGCGCCCCACGATTGCCGGCGTGGTCCATCTCTTTGCCCATGCCAAACCATTGCAGCCCCAGGCGGTATCCCGCAAAAAGCGAGAGCAACGCGCACAGCGACACCGCCAATCCGCCCCCCGCGGCAATTCGTCCCGCGTTGAAAATCACGAGGAGACCGGTGCCGACCACCATAAATATGAGCCCGCTTCGAAGGGCCCGGAACAATACCCCGGGACCTTCCGGCAGGGGATTGCGGCGCGCCCACTCGTACGCGTACCAATGCATCGCCCCGATTTGGGCGAAGTGGGTGCCTCCGGCCACCACCAACAGGATCGGTATGGCCGTCGGCGATATCGCCGGAATCATTTTTTATTGGCCTCTTCTTTCACGAGCGACACGGCGTCCACAAAATGCGGCATTCCGGTAAGGTAAGGCGAGAAACGAACCCGCCTGCTGACGGCGTAGGTCTTAATCCGCCGATACAGGAACACCCCCAGCGCGTCGTCGTACACCTTCCGTTCCAATTCCTGGAAGGCTTTTTCGCTTTCCGCCGGATCCATGATCGACGTCGCTTTTTCATACATCCGGTCAAAAACCGGATCGTGGTGCATGCTGAAAAAGGAATTGGAATAAAAGAACAATCCCATCGGAAAGGCCACGTGGGCGATGGGGGAAGGCAGCGTCGTCAAACCCAAATTCCAGGGTTGGCTCTTAAACGCCGATATGGCCTCCCCTTCGGGGAAGACGTGAATTCCCACGTCTATGCCGATGGCCTCCAGTTGCTTTTTGATAATTCGCGCCGGACGTTCCACAAAGGGAACCAAAAAAATATCCATGTGGACGGGTGTTTTCACGCCGGCGGCCGCCATGAGGGCCTTGGCTTTCGCCAAATCGTACGAATACGGTTGCAACGACGGGTCATGGCCTATTTGGCCCGGGGCGCAAACCGTGGCCACGACTTCTCCGTTCCCCAGAAGGTCGTAGCGAATGAATTCCTCTTTATTGAGGGCCAAATTGACGGCCCGACGAACGCGGACGTCGTCAAAGGGGGGCAACGACGTGTTGAAATGCCCTCCCACCGTGTAAAGAGCTTCCCGTTTGATGACCCGGGTTTTGGCGTTTTCCTGGACGCGCAGAGTGTACGTCCCCGGCAATTCGGTCATCAGGTCCACGTTGCCCTTGAGCAGTTCCCGGGTTTGATCCTCCGCGGTCGGCAAAAACCGCATGACCAGTTCGTCGAAATTCGGTTTGGCCGGGGACCAATAATCCCGATTGGTTTCCAGAACGATTTCTTCGTTTGGCTTCCATTCTTTTATCCGAAAAGGGCCGGTCCCCACGGGGTTTTTCGCGAAGGCTTCCGGCCCCCGGGCCACGTAGTCCTTGGCCGGGACGAAAACGACCAATCCGGCCAACCGGCGAAGGAGCAATCCGTCCGGTTGGCGCGTCACGATGTCCACCGTATGATCGTCCAAAACCTTCACTCCTTCAATGCTGCTCAAAAGGCCGCTGACCGGTGAATGGGTGGCCGGATCGATGAACCGCTGTAGGGTGAAACGCACGCTCTCGGCGTCAAAGGGCTCGCCGTTGTGGAATTTCACGTTTTTTCGAAGGAAAAACCGAAGGCGATGGGGGTCCACTTGTTCCCACCGCTCGGCCAATACGGGAATGACCTGGGCGTTGGCGTCGAACCGGACCAGCCCTTCCATGATTTGCTGAATCAGGGTGTGCTTTTTTTCCGATAATTCATAGAAAGGATCCAGCGTGACGGGGTCTCGATTGTCATCGCAAACGACGACGCGTGACAATTTTCGGGGTTCGTTTCCGGCCAAAACAAGGCCCCCCCCCGCCAACATCAATCCGGCCAGGACCGTCGACACCATCCCTCGAAGTCTTTTCACCAGTGATTCCCCCTTTCCCGCGAAAAAAAAGCCGCGCCCAAGGGGCGCGGCTCGAAAGCCAAATCCAAATCGTGAGAGTCGAACGGAGACGGGGGAAGAAGATGGGGTCCCACCACCCAGGACGGTCGGCCGCGGCGAGGACTCATGAAACTTTCGGGACCGTCCTCAACCGTTATCCGCGGCCCTGGAAAAAACGTTCCAGCGTCGCCAAGCGAATGCCGGTGGGCGGCATGGCTTCCGGATCGGTACGAACATCGATGACGCAGGGGCGTCCCGAGGCGAGAGCCTGCCGAAGGGCCTTTTCCGTGTCGCCCGCGCGGTCCACCACAAAAGAGAGGGCTCCCACCGCATCGGCGATTTTGGCCACGTCCAACCGTTGGTTAAACTGGGCGGTGTTGAACTTGCCCTTAAATTGAAGGGTTTCGCCGACATGGACCATGCCGTGTCCCCCGTTGTTCATGACGAGCCAAACCACGGGGATATCGTTTTCCACGGCGGTGTGAACTTCCATCCCGTTCATGGCGAAGGCGCCGTCGCCGACCAAGGCCACCACCGGACGGTCTTTGGCCGCCACTTTGCCCCCGATGGCCCCCGCCACGGCGTGTCCCATGGAGCCGAAACCCATGTTGATAAAGAACGTGCCGGGTTCTCGGACCGGGAAATAGTGCAGAGCCCAGGCCATGACGTTTCCAATATCGCAAAAAACGATGGCGTTGTCGGGGAGGGCCCGCCGCATTTCGGCGATCACCCGCTGAGGGCGAAGGGGCAGGGATTCGTCCTCCAGGCTTTTGGCGTCCATGATGCGCGGGTGCATGGCTTTTAGGGCCCGCACCGCGGCCAGTCGGTATCCGAAATCCATGGTGGTGTCCAGCCAACGGGAATCGCGCTCGATTTGATAGTTCAATTCCAAGAGGACTTGCTTGGCGTCGCCCACCAGACCGACCTTCACGGGGAAATTTTTCCCGATTTCCCGGGGGTCCACATCGATGTGCATCAATTCCTTGCCGTTCATGAAGCGGGGGTCCCAGGCGTGGGAACCGGCTTCGCTGAAACTGGTGCCGATGGCCAGCACCAAGTCCGTCTCGTCGGAAAGGAGAACTGCGTCCGCCTGGGGCGAACCGGCCAGACCGAAAATGCCCAGGGACAAGATGTGGTCCTCGGGGAACACCCCTTTCGCTTTGGGCGTGGTGGCGACGGGGATTTTGAGACGCTCGGCCAACACCTTGAGCTCCTCGTAGGCCCGGGAGAGATGCACCCCGTAGCCCGCCAAAATCGCGGGGCGATGGGCGCGAAGCAGGAGTTTCGCGGCTTCCTTCACCGAACGCCGGTCGAACACCTCCGCCTGGGGACGGTATTGGGACGGCGTTCGAAGATCGACGGGGACCGGCCGCTTCACCATGTCGGCCGGGAGGCTTAAATGAATGGGCCCCGGGCGTCCGGACAGGCCCGTTCGAAGCAGGTGGCGGGTCAATTCGGCGATCTTCTCCGGGGCCATCAGCATCACGCTGGCCTTGGTCATGTCTTTATACATGTCCACGATGTCGATGCCCAGGGGCGAACTTTCCTGGGCGGCGCCCTTGCCGAAAGCGGCCAAGGCGATTTGAGCGGTTAAAATCATGATGGGGACCGAATCCCGAAAGGCGCAGGCGACGCCCGTCATGGCGTTGGTGGCGCCGGGGCCGGTGGTGGTGCAACAGACGCCCAGCCGTCCGGACACGCGGGCGTAGCCGTCGGCCATGAAAGCCGCGCCTTCTTCGTGCTTGGTGATGATGGGGCGCATTTTCCCCCGGTCAAAAATCCCCTCGTAGAGGGGCATAAGGGGGCCGCCCGGAATGCCAAAGATCGTATCGACGCCCTCCTGCTCCAAATAGGCCAACAACAATTGGATGGCGGGCAGAGTTTCGGGCGCCGCGGGCGGCAACACCGTCGGCAAAACAACCGGGGCCGGCGACGCGGCCGCCGCCGTGGCGATTTCTTTAATGGTCGAGCGCCGGGGTTGGGATTTGGGAACGGGGAGTTTGGAACGATCGCGGCTTGACATGTCAGTGCGCCCCGACCGTTTTGAGTTTGGCGTCCGGGAGAAGGCCCACGAGGTCCAGGGCCGCGGCCAGAACGTCGGCCATTTTAAAGGGTTTGAGGAAAAAGGCGTGGCTGTTCTTCTTGAAGGCCTCGAGGCGCTCGTTGGTCAGGCGTTGCCCTGTCATCCCGATGACCTTGACGCCCTGGGTTTTGGGATCCGACCGGAGGGTGGCCAATACGCGGGTCCCGTCCACCAACGGCATGGCGACGTCCAACAGGACGAGATCGGGAGGGGTTTTGCCGATGTCCAAGAGGGCTTCGACGCCGTCGCGGGTCCAACGAACGTCCAAATCCTTGGAAGCGCGTTGAAGGGAGCGAACCAACAATTGGCCCAAATCCGCCTCGTCCTCCACCACCAGAATCCGGCGGCGGCCCGCGCCCAATTCCAGAGGAATGGGCAGGTTGTATTTCTTGAGAAACTCGAGGAAGTCCGATTCCAACACTCGCCGATGCCCCCCTGGGGTGGTGTAGGCTTTGATCCGTTGCTGATTGGCCCACTTAATGACCGTCGTGGGACGGACGCTGCACATCTCGGCGATTTGAAAAGTCGTGAACACCCGCTCCCGCTTCTCCCGCATCGGAAGCCCCCAAAAAATCCGTAGTGTAATTAGTACAACTTATACAACTTAAGCTTCCCCTCGAAAAATAAGTATAGTCCGACCTCCCCCCCCTGTCAAGGCGGGTCGGCCAAAGTGTTGCAAGATCGTTTCAGGGGGTTTTAAAGCGCCGCTTTAGTGACCGGCGAGACCGGCGGAACCCCGGCCCACGCTGTGGTAAAGGAAACCCAGGGCCGCGGCGGCGGCCGGGTCGAAGAGGTTTCGACCGTCGACGAGCACCGGCGTGCGCAGAAGGGCTTTGACCCGGGAAAGATCGATGGCCTTGTACTCTTTCCACTCGGTGGCGACCAGGAGGGCGTCGGCTTCCCGCACGGCCTCCAGGGGGGTCTTCACCAGACGAACCCCCGGCAGAAGCGGGCCGGCCTTTCCCATGGCCACGGGGTCGTGGGCGGTCACCTTGCACCCCTCGGCCTGGAGGGCGTGAATGATGTCCAAGGCCGGGGCGTTCCGCAAATCATCGGTGTCCGGCTTAAACGCCAAGCCCCAGACGGCCACGGTTTTCCCTCGCAAATTCCAGAGAGCCTGACGGAGTCGCTCCACCGCCCAATGGCGCTGGTGGTCGTTGATCTCCCGCACCGCCTTGAGCAGCTTGAAATCCACCCCCACCCCTTCGGCCATCTTGATGAAGGCGCTCACGTCCTTGGGAAAGCAGGACCCCCCGTAGCCCAAACCGGCCCGGAGGAAAGAGGCCCCGATGCGCGCGTCGTAGCCCATCCCCTTGGCCACCAGGGACACGTCGGCCCCCACCCGCTCGCAAAGGGCGGCCACGGCGTTGATGAAGGAGATTTTGGTCGCCAGAAAAGAATTGGAGGCGTGCTTGATCAGCTCCGCGCTTTTGATGTCGGTCACGACAAAAGGCGCTTTGATGGGGGCGTAAAGCTCCCGCATCACTTTTTCCGCCCGCTCGGACTCGACGCCGACCACGATGCGGTCGGGTTTGGAGAAATCCTGGACGGCGGTGCCTTCCCGCAGGAACTCCGGGTTGGACACCACGTCGAACTCCACGCCCTTTTTGCCGTGCAAGCGGAGGGTTTGGCGGACCTTGGCGCCCGTGTTGACCGGCACCGTGGATTTCTCCACGATGACGGTGTAGCGGTGGAGGTTTTGCGCCACCTGGCGGGCCACGGTCTCCACGAAGGACAAATCGGCCTCTCCGTTGGGGAGCGGCGGGGTGTTCACGGCGATGAAAACCAATTCCGCCGTTTTCATGGCCTCTTTTAAATCGCCGGTGAAGGAGAGGCGGCCCTTTTTGCGGTTCGCGGCCACCACGGCGTCCAAGCCCGGCTCGTAGATGGGCAGGCCGCCCTTTTTCAACGTCGCCACTTTGGCCTTGTCCGCGTCGACGCAGACGACCCGATGTCCGATGTCCGCCAGGCAGGCGCCCGTGACCAGGCCCACGTATCCCGTGCCGACCACCGCTACGTGTTTAGGTTTCATGACTTCTCCTTGTTCTTGGGGAGGCGGCCGCCGTATTGTTTTTGGTAATAGGCGCCGAAGGACCGGTCCTTGACGCGCCGCCACCAGGGTTCCTGGGACCGGTACCATTCGATCAAACCGGGCAATTCCCGCTCAAAGGGCCGGCGCGCCCGCCAGCCCAGTTCCCGCCGAATCTTACCGGCGTCGGGCGCGTACCGGCGGTCGTGCCCCGGCCGGTCCTTCACGAAGGCCAACAGGGTCGTCGGCGCGCCCACGGCCTTCAAGATCGCCCGGGCCACGTCGATGTTTCGGTGCTCCCGGTCCGCGGCGACGTTGTAAATCGACCCCGGCCGGCCCCGCCGGAGCACCCGGTCCAGGGCCTCGCAATGGTCCCGCACGTGAATCCAGTTCCGGACGTTGTCGCCCTTCCCGTAGAGCGGGAGCGGGCGCCCGTCCAGGGCGTTGGTGATGAAAAGCGGCAAAAACTTTTCCGGGTGCTGTCGCGGGCCGAAATTGTTCGTGCACCGGGTGACGATCGTCGGAAACCCGTGGGTGAGCCACTGGGCCCGCACCAGGTGGTCCGAGGCGGCCTTGGACGCGGCGTAGGGGCTCGTCGGGTTCAACGCCGCCGATTCGGGGCTGCGCCCCTTTTCCACGGAACCGTAGACCTCGTCCGTCGAGACGTGCAAAAAGCGTCTCACGCCGGCGAGCCGGGCCGCGTTCACCAGAACGTGGGTGCCCTCGACGTTGGTGCGCAGAAAAGGGGCGGCGTCCAACAGGGACCGGTCCACGTGGGTTTCGGCGGCGAAGTTCACCACCGCCTCCACCCCCACCAAGGCCCGGTCCACGTCCCCCCGGCGGCCGATGTCCCCTTTCAAAAATCGGTGGCGCGGAGACCGAAGGGCGTCGCCCAAATTGGACCGATCGCCCGCGTAGGTCAGCTTGTCCAGGGTGACGATCCGGTCGTTCCGGTGGTGTTCCAGCCAATGGTTGACGAAATGGGAGCCGATGAACCCCGCGCCGCCCGTCACCAGAATTTTCATTCGCCCTCTCAGTACGCGTCCCGGGTGTCCCGGGCGGGATGGAATTGCCGCTCGTCGGGCAGGGCCGTCCGCTGGCGCAATTCCAAATTCGTTTTCAAATCGACCCGAAGGAACACTTCGTTGACGCCCGGGCGCTCGCGGTAGGTGATCCGCACCACCCAACAATGGAGGTCCCGTCGCACGATCAGGTTTTTTTCACGAATATCGATTTTGTTGTAGCGGAGACGCCCTTGGCCCGAGGCGGTGTATTGGAGGTCGCCGGACAACCACCAGCCCCGGGTCAAATTGAAGGCGGCCCCCTGGGAAATGTCCAGTTGCCCCGGACGGCCGACATTGTAGCTAATTCCGTTGGAAAGATAGGTTTTGTCGTCGGAACCGAACCGCAGCGTGGCCGCCGTGGTTTGGGGTTGGCGCACGGGATAGAGACGGACGGTCTCGCGAAGAAAGGCCCGGATCCACGGCCGCGGTTGGGCGCTCACCTCCAGGGCCGGGGGGGTGAAGCGTTGCCGGGGCGATTGGTAGTTCAGGTTTGGTGTGTCCCGCAGATCATAGGCCGTGGTGGCCCGGGCCCAAAAAGTCGACCCGGCACGGTAGGAGCCGAAAAACGATAAATCGTTTTGCTCGAGGCCCCGATCGGCCGCCAAGGTGTCCCGGTGGAAGGTGTTGGGGCTCCAGCGGACTTTGTAGCGGTGGGACAGGTCGTAATCCAAGGAACGGGTCAGCCGGTGTCGCCAGTTCAGGTTGGTGAAGCCCCGCCCTTGGGTCACGTCCGCGGGATCCAGAACCGTCCCCGAATCGGTGTGGGATTGCCACTGTTCCGTCACCCCCGCGGAAGGTTCCAGGGTCAGCGACTTCGTGAGCGGCAGGCGCCATTTGATCCCCAGGGTGCCGTCCCCGTATTGGCGGTACGTGTCCTTGGCCGGGTTGATGGGGTTGGGCGTCAGACCCGACAGGGATGGACGGACGTAATCGTTCCGGAAATTGGCCGAGGTGTTGACGTAGAAATTGCTGCGTCCCAGGCGAATGGGGCTCGACTGAACGCTGAGCTGGGGCAGGATCGTGCGCTGGGTGACGAACCGGTCCTGATCCGCGTCGAAAGAACGATCGTGCTCCACGGAAATCCGCGAGGTGAAAATGGCCCCGCTTCGAGTGAGGGCCAGGCTGGATTCCCCCAGCTGGCGGACCCGGTCGTAGTCGTCCCGCACGAAGGTGTTGTTGACCTCCCGGTCGCTTTGAAACGCCACGTTGGACTGAATCGACCACCGTTGGGCGATCTGCTGCCAATGCCCGACCCGCAGGTTCCACCGGCGGCCGTTGGTCAGGCGGTCTTCGATGGTGTAACCGGAAACGGAGCCCCGGACTTTCGGGTGGTTGTAGGCGAATTCCCCGCCGTATCCGTTTCCGGATTTCGAATAGTAATCCCAAAGGACGCTGGCCCGGGTTTCGTCCGAAATCGGGTAGGTGAACACCGATTTGGCGAAATAGCCGTTCCGGGCGCTGTTGCCCGGATCCACCGTCAACGTCCAGCGGTTGTCCTTCAGGGACTTGCTGTAGTAGGGCCAATAAAACACCGGATCGTGGCCCGCCGCGAAGCGGGCGTTCGAAACCGACAAGCGTTTCTTCGTCCAGTATTTGGCCCGGCGGGCGCGGAAGTGGTAGTGGGGCGGATCCAAATCACAGCTGGTGAAAGCCGCGCGTTCCAAACGGTAGAGATCGGGACCCAGTCGTCGAACCCGCCGGGCCCAGACCCGCCAGGGGCCTTGTTCGACGAAGATGTTGGAAAGCACGCCCGTGGACGCGCCCCAATCGTAGTCGATGTCGTCGGCCAGCACCCGGGCGCCGCCCTCCTCCAAATACACGTGGCCCCGGGCCTGGGCGACCCGGCTGGAGAGGTAAAGGGTCAGGTCATCGGCCTCCAGCCGCGTGGTGCTCGAGAGCAACACCGCGTTCCCCCGGGCGATCACGGCGTTGTCGGTGGAACGGAATTCCAGGTAATCGCAGGTGAGGGTCGCCGTGGTGAGGGAAACGGTGGAATCCTCCACCACAAAGGTTTCCTCCGCCCGGATTCGGAACGCTCCCGGACCCAGAAGGACCAGGGCCAACGCCCACCGCCGGAACGTCCATCGCGCCATGGATTAAGGGACGAGCAGCGCCGCGCCGGCCACGCCCAGGTCCGCGCTTCGACGGGATACCGTGATTTGGACGGCGCGGGCGGGCGTCCCGAAGGCACGCGCCGCCATGACTTTTCGGGCCGCGGGAAGGAACAGGGGCGCGCCCCGGGCCACGCCCCCCGCGAGCAGAATCGCTTCGGGGTTGAAGATATTGAGCACGTTGGCCAAGGCGACGCCGAAGGCCCGGGAGGCCCGCCGCCAGGCGGCCCGGGCGACCCGGTCGCCGGCCCGGGCGCGGTTTTCCAAAATCTTGGGGTCCAATTCGCCGACCGCGCGGCCCGCACGACGGTATTCGCGCCGGGCCCAGGCCACCATCGCCGCCCCGCCCAAATAGGCCTCCAGGCAGCCGCGATTGCCGCAGGCGCAAGGAGCGCCGTCGGCTTCGATCACCATGTGGCCCAGTTCCCCCGCCGTGCCGGAGGCTCCGCGATAGAGCCGTCCGCCCAAAATGAGGCCGCCGCCCACGCCGGTCCCCAGAGTGAAAGCCACTAAATTTTGGACGCGCCGCCGGAACTCCAAATGGTAGGCGCCCCAGGCCGCGGCGTTGGCGTCGTTCTCCACAAAAAGCGGCCGGGGAAACCGGTGCTTTTTGAAGAGGGCGGCCAGGGGGACGTTGTTCCAGCGGAGGTTCGGGGCAAAACGGACGACCCCCTTGACCGGGTCCACGTCGCCGGCGACGCCGACGCCCGTGCCCCGCAGGGGACGGCGCAGCCACGGCGTCACGGCCTTTTTCAAGGCCGCGACCAAAGCGGTCGGACGGCGGTCGGTTTCGACCCGTTGAAGTTCCCGAATCCCTCCCCGCTCGTCGACCAGGGCCAATTTGACCTGGGTGCCGCCCAAGTCGATGCCCAGCCTCCATCCGTTTCGCATGGTGTCTCTCTTACGCCGCTTTGCGCGCGGGCGTTTTTTTTGAAAAGCGTTTCATCATTTCGCCGACCAGATACAGGGACCCCGTAACCAGCACCGGACCGGCCCCGAAAATCGCGCCGACTTCCCGGCGGTCGTTAAAATTTTTCACGGCCGTCGTCGGCCGCCGCCGCGCCCACAACCGTTGCAACTCGTCCGCCGTGCGGGACCGCGGCGTGGGCAGCGCGGTCACGAACACGCGCTTGGCCACCGGGGCCAAATGTTTGGCCATGGCGGCGGCGTCCTTGTCCTTCAAGCAACCGAAAAGGAGCGTCGCTTTTTCCCGGCCCCAGGAAGACGTTCGCCAGGCTCGGGCCAGGGCCCGGGCGGCGTCGGCGTTGTGGGCCCCGTCCAGGACCACGGGGCCCCGGCGGTCCACCACGTCGAAACGACCGGGCCAACGGGCCCCGGCGATTCCCCGACGGAGAGACGCCGCGGGGATTTTCCACCCCCGGGCCATCAAAGCCGCCGACACCGCGACGGCCAGGGCGGCGTTTTGAACTTGGTGGGGGCCGTCGAAAGGAACCGCCAGATTCGAAAATTGGAAACCCGGCCCTCGCACCGACATTCGCCCGGACGTCGAACGAACGCGAACCTCCCGGCCCAGGGTCCAGAGGGGGGCGCCAAGGTCGTCGGCCCAACGGTCGCTCTCTTTCCAAAAACCCCGGGGAAGATGCTGGACCATCACCGTGCCCGGGCGGCCCACTTCCCGCTTTTCCCGGTAAATGTGCCGCAGGGTCGGCCCGAGCCACTCCCGGTGGTCCAATCCGATGGAGGTGACCACCGTTGCTTCCGGCGCGGGGTGGGCGTTGGTGGCGTCCCAACGGCCGCCCAGGCCCACCTCCAACACCGCCAGGTCCACGCCGGATTCGGCGAAGGCCAGGAAGGCCAGGGCCGTTTGGGTTTCAAATTCGGAAAGTCCCGTTCCCCGACCGGCCCGACGGACCCGGGCTTCAAGCCGCCGCCATCGGGCGGCGGAAATCGGAGCGCCGTCCAAGCGGACACGCTCCCGAAGATCCACCAAATGGGGCGAGGTGTAAAGACCGGTTCGATGACCCGCCGCCCGAAGAATGGATTCGATCATAGCCGCAACGGACCCTTTGCCGTTGGTCCCGGCAACGATGACCGCGGCGAAGGCGTCCTCGGGGTGGCCCAAGCGGGAGAGGACCTTCCGGATCCGCTCGAGGCCGGGCCGAATCAAGGGCGGGGAAGCGTCAGACGGCCGCCGCCGTGGCGGCTTTGCGCGCGGCCATGAAAAAGGCCGCCAGCTCCGCCAGGCGGGACTTGAGATGGGCGCGGTCCACGACCACGTCCACCATGCCGTGCTTGAGCAGAAATTCCGACTGCTGAAACCCCTGGGGGAGGGTTTGGCGGATGGTTTGCTCGATGACCCGGGGACCGGCGAAAGCCACCAGGGCCTTGGGTTCGGCCACGATCACGTCGCCCAGCATGGCAAAACTGGCGGTTACGCCGCCGGTGGTGGGGTCCGTCACGACGGAAATAAACGGCAGGCGCGCCTTTTCGAGGCGGGCCAGGGCCGCGCTGGTTTTGGCCATTTGGAACAGGGAGAGGATGCCCTCCTGCATGCGGGCCCCGCCCGAAGCCGAGACGACGATGACCGGCAGTTGGTCTTTCAGGCCGCGCTCGATGGCGAGGGTGACTTTTTCCCCCACGACGCTGCCCATGCTTCCGCCCATGAATCCGAAATCCAGAACGGCCAGGGCCACGGGCTGCCCGTTCATTTGGGCCACGCCGGCCAAAATGGCCTCCCGTTCACCGGTTTTCTTTTTGCTTTCCTTCAGGCGCTGAGCGTACGACGCGGTGTCCACGAACCCCAGGGGGTCCACGCCGGACAGGTCCGGGGCGATTTCCTGGAAGGTTCCTTCGTCCACCAACTGGGCCACGCGTTCCCGGGCGGTGGTGCGCAGGGGCGTGCCGCACTTGGAGCAAACCTTGAGGTTCTTCTCCAGTTCCTTGTTGTAAATGATTTGCTCGCACTTGGGACACTTGGTCCACAAACCGTGCGGGACGGATTTCTTTTTTCCGGATTCGTCGACGGGCATTTTAATCTCCTATCGGTTTAACGCG
>Ga0268298_10001819_pt1 | contig 24187 bp, 22 predicted proteins | sample WWTPWeurt_MetaG_FD_194462 | JGI IMG/M metagenome (GOLD analysis project Ga0268298, IMG submission 194462) | Activated sludge microbial communities from WWTP in Nijmegen, Gelderland, Netherland - WWTP Weurt | ecosystem: Engineered > WWTP > Aerobic digester > Activated sludge | place...
AGGCCACCATACCCGTTTACAAAGCGAACAGGAAAGTCAATGAAATCAACGGTCTACCCAGACCACCCCCGCGCCAGTGCTAGCTTTGCGTACCGTCACTTATTGCACTGAAAACGAGGAGACCCCTAGGCAGAGTCGATCACCTTGCTCGCGGAGGGAGGCGGCACGGCAGCGGTGACCTCGCTGAGGATCCTGGCCTCTACCGCTGCGAAAGCTCCTCTGGCCCAGTCCTGGAGGCGGCGTGCGCCGGGGATCAGGATGCGGCGCGTGAACAACCACTGGCAGGCCGATTGAACGAGGTCATCGGAGTGCGAGGCGTCCGCGGCCTGAGCCAACAGCGTAGTTGTCAGCGCGGCTTCATCGTCGGGCTCAAGCTCGCGCAGGCCGAGGTAGGTCTTTGCCCAGAGCTGATGCTTCGAAAGCGTTTGCCGGCGCTTGTAGATCGAACGCAGACTGGCGATGGACGGCGGAGAGACCCCCAGGGCCTCGGCCGTCTTGCGCAGGAGACTACGCGGCAGTACGTTGAAACCGTCCAGCGGTCGGCCGGCCACGCGCATGAAAAGCAGCATCAGCGCCGCCGGCAGGCGATGGTCGCTGCGGAACTGCGCGCGGATAGCCGCCACGTCGTCCGAGAGCAGAGTGAAGAACTGCTCCAGGTCGAAATCGCTCAGCCGAGGCGGCAAAGCCTCCTGGCCGACGAAACGAAGGGCGAACGCAGGCATGGCATTGGGCGGCTGCGGGTGGGCTGCCAATGTACCCCCGCGACCGCTGCTGGCTCAGTGCTTCCGGTCTGAGGAAACGGAGACGTCGGCCGGAAACCCGCATGGATGCTGGGTTCCAGGCGAAAGCGCACCAATCTGCACGAAAAGTACGACTACCCCGCGTAGAGGATCGCCGAGCGGACCTCCATCGTCGCGCGTGCCACCACCTCGATCGGGTGCAGGCGGTGCTCGGGGTGCTTGAGCCGGTCTTCCTTCAGGCGCCGCAGCACGTTCTCGACGCCGACCACCGCGTCATCGACGAGCCCGCCGATCGCGATCGCCAGGCCGCCGAGTGTCATCGTGTTGATCGACAGGCCGAAGTAGCGGAAGACCAGCGCGGTGATGAAGATCGACACCGGAATCGCCGTCAGCGCGATCACGGTCGGCCGCAGGGTGCCGAGGAAGAAGAACAGGATCACTGCGACGAAGACCGACGCGCCAATCAGCTTGCCCTGTAGCGTGTCGATCGAGGCTTCGATGAAGCTGGCCTGGCGGAAGGTGACGCGTGGCGCTTCCATGCCCGCGGGCAGGGAGGCCTTGAGGCCCGTCAGTGCGTCCTCGATCGAACGCGTCAGCGCGATCGTGTCGGCCGTCGGCTGTTTCTGGATGCCCAGGATCACCGCCGGCTTGCCTTCGAAGCCGGCGTCGCCGCGCTTGATGGCCGCAGCGAAGGTCACGTCGGCGATCTGCCGCAGCAGGATGGCCTGACCCTTGCTGGCCGTCACCGCGAGGTTCTTCAGGTCGTCCAGGCGCGACGTGCGGCCGAGGTTGCGGATCAGGTACTCGCGGCCGTTCAGTTCGAGAAAGCCGCCGGAGGTGTTGGCCGAGAAACCCTTGAGCGCAGCCTCGAGCTGCTCGTGCGTGATGCCCAGCTCGGCCATGCGCGCCGTGTTCGGCTGCACCTGGAACTGCCGCACCTCGCCGCCGATCGGGATCACCTGCGCCACGCCAGGCACCGAGAGCAGCCGCGGGCGAAGCACCCAGTCGGCGTACTCGCGTACCGCCATCGGGCTGATCTTCTGCGGATCCACCGGAATGGCGATCTGCATGATTTCGCCCATGATCGAGCTGATCGGACCCATGCGCGGCACGACACCTTCGGCCAGGCCTTCTTCCATCGAGGCCAGCCGCTCGGCGACGAGCTGGCGGGCACGGAAGATGTCGGTGCTCCAGTCGAAGGTGACGTAGAGAAACGACAGCCCGGCCGACGAGGTGGAGCGCACGCTCTCCACGCCCGGCAGCCCGTTCATCGTCGTCTCGAGCGGGAAGGTGATGAGCTGTTCTACCTCCTCGGCGGCCATGCCGCCGGCCTCGGTCATGATCGTGACGGTGGGCTTGTTGAGGTCGGGGAACACGTCCACCGGTGTTCGCGACAGGGTGAACGCGCCATAGGCCATCAGCACGACGCTGGCGATGATCACCAGCAGCCGGTTGGCCAGGCTGTTGTCGAGGAGCCACTTGAACATCGCGGCTCCCGTCAGCGGACCTGGTTGATCAGCGTGGCACCTTGCGTGGCCACGCGATCACCCGACTTGAGGCCCGAGGTGACGGCGACGTTCACGCCGTCCAGCGGCTCGACCGTCACCGTGCGCGGCTCGAAGCGCTCCGGCGCGGCCTTCACCCAGACGATGGTCTGGTTGGCCGGGTTTTTCATCAGCGATGCCACCGGCACCGCGATGCCCTTCACCTTGTCCTTGCCCTGCACGAAGACGCGCACCGGCTGGCCGACGGCCAGCGCGGCCAGCGCCTTGCCCTCAGCGCGGAAGGCGAGCGGCAGCGCCTGCTCGCGCAGACTGCGTGAGGCGCCGACGAAGGCCAGCGGCACGCGCTCGTTGCCCACGGCCAGGCTGGCGCTGCCGACGCCAGTGACCAGCGTCGTGTCGAACGCCAGCGCCTCGATGCGCAGCCGGGTCGGGTCGACGATCTCGAAGACGAGCTCGCGCGCATCGACCACCTGACCGGCAACCGCGTTGGCGGACGCGATCACACCGGAGACCGGCGCGACCAGGGCTTCACGTGACGACAACCCGGTACCGACCGCGGCGATGCGCTCGGCCAGACTCTGGGCTTCGCTCTCGGCCGACTCGATGTCCTTGCGCGGTACCGTGTCGGCCAGTTCCTTCAGGCGAGCGACGCGCTTGTCGGCCAGCGCCTTTGCGGCGCGCAGCTCGGCCAGCTGGGCGGCCTGGTTCGAGCGCTCGATCGGTGCGGCGGACGGCACGACATAGGCCAGCACCTCGCCCTTGCGCACGGCCTGGCCGGGGCTGGGAAGGCCGCGCGGGCCGGGCTCGATGCGGCCGGCATTCAGGGGCTGAACCTTGCCGCCGGCGTTCGGATCCATCACGACCTTGCCGTTGAGCTCGAACGAGCGCGGCAGTTCGCCGGCCTCGGTGACCACCGTGCGTACGCCCAGCTGACGCTGCGCGGGCTTGGGCAGGAAGACGCTGCCATCGGGCAGGCGCTGCGGACCGTTGGCGCTGGGCGCGGCCGGTCCGTCGCCATGGTCGTGGCCTTCGCCGGCCTGCGCAGGCACGGTGGCGCCGATGGACAGTGCCAGGGCGGCCACGATGAGGCTGTGAGTGGGCTTCATGCGGCGGCTCCGGCGCGGGCTTGACGAGTGGCTGCCATGCGGCGGCCGACGAGGATGAGGACAGCCAGCGCGGCGATCGCGCCGGCGGCCCAGCCGGCGTACTCCCGCCAGCCATGCACGTGCGCGGCTTCGTCGGCATGGGCCTCTTCGTGGATGTCGAGTTCGCCAGCCAGCAGGTCGACGTCCTTCCCCGCCGCGACGGTGGCCGTGATCGCCAGCACGCCGGGCTTGGGCTCGGCCGGCAGCGTCACTTCATACACGTCTTCGTGCTTCTCGGCCTTGAGCTTGGCGCCTCCGATCTCGAGTTCGAGCTGCGCGTCCTTCACAGGCGAGTTGTCGGCGGCGCGGTCCAGGTACAGCGTGACCTGCTTGCCGCTGACGACGCCGACCAGTTCGAAGGTCTCGGAGACGGCGGTGAAGCGCGGGAGCGCGGGGCCGCTGGCGACGGGCGCGGCTTCGCCGTGGTCGTGGCCGTCACCTGCACGTGCGGCGGGCGACAGGCCGAGGGACGCCGCGGTCAGCAGCGCGGCGATGAAGAAGGTGAGTCTCATGATGGGCATGCGAAGAAGGGATGGGGAGATGGGCGCGAGGCTCACTGCGGCAACAGTCCCAGCGCCTGCCGCCAGGCGGAGATCGCGGCGGCGAGCTCGATGCGGGTGCGGGCGGTCTGACGTTCGGCCTCGGTGGCTTCGGCTTCGATGCGCAGCCGCGTCGGCAGGTCGGTTTCGCCGAGCCGGAACGACTTCTCGAAGAAGCCGCGGGTCTCCCGCGCCAAGGCGGCCCGGCGCTCGGCAGCGGCCAGCTGGGCGCGCGCTGCATCGACGCGCGCCTGCGCTGCGTCGCGCTCCGCCTGCAAACGTGCGCGGTCCAGTTCCAGCTGGGCTTGCGCCTCGAGGGCGTCCGCGCGTGCGCTCGCGACGCGGCTGTCATGGCGGGGGCCGCCGCCAAAGGGGATGCGCACCGCCAGCGTCACGGTCTGCCCGTAGCGCTCGCCCGACGCGCCGCGGTCGCGCGTCGTCGCCAACGTCAGCTCGGGATTGGCGCGGGACTGCGTCGCGGCGAGTGCCGCCGCTCGTTCAGCCACAGCGGATCGGTCCTGAAGCTCCGCCAGAGCCGGATGCATTGCGGCCTCCGTGGTCGTCGGCTCCGGTTCGGCGGCGGCCGTGGACGCAGGCAGCAGGTTCGGCGTGGTCCCGGTCAGCGCCTTGAGGTGCTGCGTGGCAACTGTCAGCGCTGCATCGGCCTGTGCTGCAGCGGCTTCGGCTGCCGCTACCGTGCCGTCGGCCTGGCGCTGGTCGGCGCGAGCGAGTTCACCGGCCTTGGCTCGGCGTGCGACATCGGCAGCGATGCGGCGCACGCTGTCAAGCTGGCCGCGTGCGACTTCCACCTCCACCCCGGCGCGCTGCCAGTTCCACCAGGCCTCGCGAACGGTGGCGGCCAGGCGCATGCGGGCAGCCTTGGCGCGGCTCTCGAGTGCCGCCGCTTCGGCATCGGCCAGCGCGGCGCTGCTGCGGCGCTCGCCGGGCAACCACAGCGGCACCGCGATGCCGACCTCGAGCTCGCGTGCGCCGTCGTTTCGGGTGAGGCGGTCGGTCTTGTGGCTGGCTTCCAAGGCCGGTGGCTCGGGCGTCCAGGCTTCGGCCACGCGGCGCTGTGCCTGCACGGCGTCGCGCCTGGCCTGCATCGCCTGGGCCTCGGGCTGTCGAGCCCAGGCCGCCTCGAAAAGCTCCTTGAGGCTTGGCGTACCGAACGACGCCGGTGCCGCCGCGGCGGGGGCCTGGGCCGACGCGCTGGCCGCGACGGCAGAGAGAAGCGCGGCCAGCAGGGTCTGCCGCACGCGGATCGTTGTTCGTGTTCTCGGATGCATCCGATGCTCCAGTGTTGAAGGGGACACGGGAGACCGGCGAGCAGCGACCATGAGGTCGTGCCGACCCTTGCGGGCCATCGCAGACGAACTGCGACAGCGCGCTCAGGCGCGGACGGGAGTCAGGGGGAGATCAAACCCGCCTCGCCGATCAGGCGAGGCGTGCCCACTGAGGGCGTTCGGGCTGCGCCGAGGTGTGGACGGCGCTCGGTGCGTCATCAGCCCGAAGCGGCGTGGACGCGAGGCGGTCGAGAGAAGCAGGCACCAGCCAAAGCAGCATGCCGGCGCACTGCCCATGACAATGACCGCAATCGATGTCGGCGGCGGAGGCAGCGCCGTCATCGGCGTCATGCACATCGGCCGCGTCGGCCAGCGCATGTCCGTGTGTGGCATGGTCATGGTGTCCGACGTGGTCTGCCGCCGCACCTGACTCATGGGCGCAATAGTCAGCCACCGCCGCCCAGGACATCTGGGTCGGCAGAAGGACCAGCAGCAGGATGGCGAGCCAGCGGCGCATGGATCAGGAGTGTAGCGGCTACAGGGTTTGCAAGGCCCGCGCGGGGCCTTCTGCGGGCGTGACGGCAGTCACGGGCGGCCGGCGCGGATGCGCGAGACGTTGTCATTCATCCAGCGTCTGACCACCCGGACGAACAACCATCGCTTTGCGCCGCTGAGATTGGACCCGTGCCTAGCATAGAAGGCGTCGGGATCGTCGAAAGCCCCGAAGTCGTCGACGATGCCCTCCTTCTGAATGAAGGTGTCCTCGCCACGCCATTCGACGGCCGGCGCCGACAGGTCCGGCGTTGCCGCTCCAAAGCCGCAAAATCGCCGAGTGCCGGGGAAGCGGCGCTGCAGGCTGCGCAGGTAGTCCGCGTCCAGGATGAAACCTTCGAGGCAGACCCAGCGGTTCTCGAACCACACTTCCACCCAGCTGTGGATGATGCGCCGCGGGGCCAGCGCAAAGGCCAGCCCTGTGATGGCACCTCGTTGGAGTGCCTTGTCGATGGTGAAGCCGTGGAAGCGGCAGGGTACCCCCACGGCGCGCAGCAATGCCATCAGCAGCGTGCCCTTGGTGTTGCACTGACCGTAGCCATCGGCCAGCACGCGAGTGGCCGGCAGATCGTCCGCCTCGTTGTAGCCGAAAGCGATCTCGTTGCGGACGAAGTCGTAGACCGCGCCGATCCGGTCTTGCATGGGCAGCGTGCGCCACCCACGCTCGACCACGAGCCGCTCGATGTCGGGGTGATCGAAGTCGAGCAGCGCGGTGCTGCGGAGCAAGGAAGAGGGGGCATCGGACATGGCTTGAGCGGTGCAACTCCAGGCAGGGCTTCATTTCAGACCCTGAAGTGACTACCGGGTCAAGCCCCCGCAACCGATCCGGCCGGCGCAGGTGCGCGGCCGGATCGGAGGTCAGCGGCGGTTGGCCGGATCGCGCCCGATGTAGGCGACGGTCGACTTCGCGGCGAAACCCGCCGGAGCAATCTTTGCGAGTTCGACCGCACGGCGATCCAGACCGTTGAAAGTCCATGCGAATTGCTGGCCGGCATCGCCGCGGAAAACGACGGTTTCGCCGTAGGCGACGTTCAGGCGCGTGGCCTGTGCCACGTCGACGACGCGCGATGCGCCCGACACAGCGCCCGGTTGCCCGTAGATCGACTGGCCGTTCAGGAAGGTCTCGCTCGCCGCGAGGCTGATGGTGGGAATGACCGCCGCGACCAGCAGGGCGGCAGCGCGAAGGCTGGATGACGATGGCGATTGCATGAGTTCCTCCTGAAGTGGTGATCGGCTGCCGCGCAGCCGCATGCCCGATGGGGCATGAACAGGCACTCTAGGAATCGCTCCGGAACAGTTTCAGAACCGCCGAATGACAGTTCGGTCATCTGGCCTGATTTGGTCAGCTGATCAGTGCGAGCCGTGGACGTGGCGCCGCTTGGTGGGCGTCGGCGCAGCTGCGGCCTTGTCCAGCCCGTTGAGGATGCCGCATTCGGCCAGCGGATGCGGCGCGGCACAGCGCGCTCGCAGGGCTTTCAAGTCCTTCTCCAATGCGCGCAACTCGCGGATGCGATGCGCCACATGGCCGATGTGTTCATCGAGCAGCGCATTGATCTCGCCGCAGTCCTGCGCCGGTGACTCGCGCAGCGTGATCAGGGCACGAATCTCGTCGAGCGCCATGTCCAGGTTGCGGCACTGCCGGATGAAGGCCAGCCGCTCGACGTGCGCGGGCAGGTACATGCGGTAGTTGTTGTCGGCACGTGCCGGCGGCGGAAGCAGGCCCTCGCGCTCGTAGAAGCGGATCGTCTCGACGGGTGTTCCGGTGGCCTCGGCCAGCGTTCCGATCTTCATGGCAGAAGTCCTTCGGCTTCCCTGCACGGGAGATGGGCTTGACTCTACATCGACTTCAGGGTTTTCAATAGCGACAAGGCTAACGAGGATCCTTGCTATGAGCCACTCCCACCCCAATGCCGGCACCGTTCATCGGCACGCCCATGAGCACACGGATGGTGACGAACACCGCCACGATGCCGCGCATGACCATGCCCGGAAGGCGGACGCCGCCGCAGCCTGCGACGGCGCAGCTTGCAGCGGCAGCTGCGCGCCAGTCCCGCTTGTTGCCAAGACCGCAGCACCGGTCCGCGGCCGCAGCTTCCGCATTTCGACGATGGACTGCGCTGCCGAAGAGGCCGAGATCCGGCGCGCGCTCGACGGCCTTTCCGGCATCCGCGGCCTGCGCTTCCAGCTCGGCCAGCGGCTGTTGACCATCGACGCCGACGAGCCCTCCCTGACCTCTGCGCTGGCGGCCGTGCGCAAGGCCGGTTTCGATCCACAGCCCTTGGCTGAAGGCGGTTCGGAGGAGGGCCATTCTGCCGACGATGGCCACGACCACGAGGCCGTGCGCGGACAGCTGCCCAAGCTCGGCGTCGCCTTGGGGCTGGCCATCGTGGCCGAACTCATCGGCTACTTCGCGCCCGAGACTCTGCCCTGGCGCGCCGCAGGCCTTGGTGTCGCCGCGGTGGCGATCTGGCTGGCCGGCTTCGACGTCTACAAGAAGGGGCTCACCGCGCTGCGGCACGGCCGCCTGAACATCAACGCGCTGATGACTGTCGCCGTGACGGGCGCCTTCGCGATCGGCCAGTGGCCGGAGGCTGCGATGGTGATGGCGCTGTACGCCATCGCCGAAGCGATCGAGGCGCGCGCGGTGGACCGTGCGCGCAATGCCATCAAGGGCCTGCTCGCGATGGCGCCAGAGGAGGCCGCAGTGCGGCAGGCCGATGGCAGCTGGGTCAACCAGCCCGTCGCGGGCATCGCCGTCGGCGCGCTTCTGCGCGTCAAACCGGGTGAGCGCGTGCCGATGGACGGTGCAGTGCGCACCGGTCAGACCAGCATCAACCAGGCGCCGGTGACCGGCGAGAGCATCCCGGTCGACAAGGCACCCGGAGACCCGGTCTTCGCTGGCACGATCAACGAGTCGGGTACTTTCGAGTTCGAGGTGACCGCACCGGCCTCGGATTCGACGCTCGCGCGCATCATCCACGCCGTCGAGGAGGCGCAGGCGACGCGCGCGCCGACGCAGGGGTTCGTGGACCGCTTCGCGGCGCTCTACACGCCGGCCATCTTCGTCATCGCGCTGGCCGTGGCTCTGTTGGGCCCCTGGGCGCTCGGCTGGACCTGGTTGCAGGCGATCTACAAGGCACTGGTGCTGCTGGTGATCGCCTGTCCCTGCGCGCTGGTGATCTCGACGCCCGTCACCATCGTCAGCGGCCTGGCAGCCGCGGCCCGCCGTGGCATTTTGGTCAAAGGCGGCATCTACCTTGAGGAGGCCCGCAAGATCAAGGCGATCGCGCTGGACAAGACCGGCACGATCACCGAAGGCAAGCCGCGCCTGGTGGACTGGGGCGTGGTGGATCCGGCCGCCGAACCCGCCACCGCGGAGCACATCGCGTTCGTGCTGGCCAGCCACTCCGACCACCCGGTCTCCAAGGCCATCGCAGCCGGCCTCAAGTCCAACAGCGTCGAGGCCGTCAATTTCACGGCGCTGGCCGGGCGCGGGGTACAGGCCGAGGTCGGGGGCGTGACCTACGTGTTGGGCAACCACCGCTTGATCGAGGAGCGGGGCCAGTGTTCGCCCGCGCTGGAAGAGCGCCTCAAGCAGCACGAGGATGGCGGCCGCACGGTGACGCTGCTGGCGACGCCGGAGCGCGTCATCGCGCTGTTTGCCGTGGCCGACACGATCAAGCCGTCGTCGCGAGAGGCCGTGGCCTCGCTGCGTGCGCTCGGGATCACGCCGGTCATGCTGACTGGCGACAACCAGGCCACCGCCAGCGCCGTGGCACACGAAGCCGGCATCGACCAGGCGCGCGGCAACCTGCTGCCCGAACACAAGCTCGAGGAGATCAAGCGCCTTCAGCGAGAGATCGGTCCGACCGCGATGACGGGCGACGGCATCAACGACGCGCCCGCCCTCGCTCAGGCCGACATCGGTGTCGCGATGGGGGCGGCAGGCACGGACACCGCAATGGAAGCGGCAGACGTGGTCGTGATGAACGACGACCTGCGCCGCATTGCCGAGACGGTGCAACTGTCCCGCTCCACCCATGCGGTGCTGTGGCAGAACATCTCGCTCGCGCTCGGCATCAAGGTGGTCTTCCTGGTGCTGGCCGTTTTTGGCAACGCCACGATGTGGATGGCCGTCTTCGCGGACATGGGGGCAAGCCTCCTGGTGGTGCTCAACGGATTGCGCCTGCTTGGCAAGGCCACGAAAGCCTGAGCACGTGCCAACACGATACGAAACAAGGAAATCGAGGATCAGATGAGTTTTCTGGAGCGCCTCTTCGGCGGACACCATCAGCGTGGCGGCCACGATGGCAACGGCCACCACCGTGGCCATCGTTCATACAACCGGCACGAGACACCAGCCCAGGCGACGGGTCCGACAAGTGCGCGGGCATGCCAGGCTTGCGGCGTAGCTGCCGCGCCTGGTGCCCGCTTCTGCTCGCAGTGTGGGGGCAACCTGGTTCGGTCCGTTTGCGGCGGATGCCGCGGCCAGCTTCAGGCAGGGGCGAGGTTCTGCCCTCAGTGCGGAACTGCCGCTTGAACGGCCTCGGCTGCTGGAGCATGGGTGGCCGTGCCATCAAGCCTGGCCCTCAGACGGTCGGACGGTCCCTGTAGAGATGTCGGTGGGTGAGGTCCGCGGCCCATCGACGTCGGGCCGTGTCCTGGTCCGCAGCCATCTGACCAAACCGTCATTCTCCGGTTCAGATTGCGTCAGCGCTCGGTATGCAGAGTCGGGGACTTTCAACTCTTCTCGAGTGGTCCATGAAAGACACCCTCCGTGCTGCGACGGGCATGATCGCGTTGACCTTTGCGGGCGCGGCCTTTGCCGCGACCCCCTGTACAGCTGACGTTGCCCGCATGAAGCGGCTTGAAGACCGGACCCAGGCGACTACTTCATCTGCGGAACCGGCAAAGAGCGGTCTCACCCTCACAAGTGCCAAGCGGCTGGACGGGCCGGGGATGGTCGTGCCCGGCGCCGCCCCCGTTGGAGGGCTGAGCCTGGCGGACGCGAAGCGCCTGGACCGTCTCCCTGCGCCGGGCAGGGCGCGCGACATCGCCGGCAGCTGCCACTGACGTTCAGCCCGCTGCGGCGGCCACCGCCGGGAGGTCCAGGCCGACCGACGTGATTCCGCCGCGGGAGTCGGCCGCGACGCGTCCCCCGTGCATGCGGGCGATGGCGGCGACGATGGCCAGGCCCAGTCCGTGGTTGCGGTCCGCACCGCTGCGGGAAGTGTCCACGCGGTAGAAGCGATCGAACAAGCGGGGCAGGTGGTCTGGTGCGACTGTCGAGCCCTCGTTGACCACGCGCAGCTTCACCCAGTCCTCGACCGATTCGATCCGGACCTCCACCTCGCTGCCTGGTCGTGCGTGACGCGTGGCGTTGCCAATCAGGTTCGAGAGCGCGCGCTGCAGCAGGCGGACATCGACAGCGCCGCGCGCGTCGCCCTCCACGCGCCAGCGCAAGCCGGCCTCCTCCATGGCCGCCTCGTGCAGTTCGGCCACCGCTGTTGCGACGCCGGCGAGGCTGGACACGTCTTCTCGCCGCGCCTGTGCGCCACGATCCGCCTGCGAAAGGAATAGCATGTCCTGCACGATGAGCGACATGCGTTGCAACTCCTCGAGCTGTCCTCCGAGTACATCTCGCAGTTCAATCGCGTCACGCGCTTTGCGCAGGGCCACCTCGGTGCCACCGATCAGCGTTGTCAGCGGCGTGAAGAGCTCATGCGCGACATCCGCATTGAACCCTTCCAACTGCGCGTACGCACGGTGCAAGCGCCGCAGCAACTCGTTGACATGGTGAATGAGCCCGGCGAGTTCTTCCGGTTGGTCCGACCCGTCAAGGCGCCTGTCCAACGTGTCTGCGGCCAGTGTCTGAACCTGCGCCGCCAGATCGCGCACCGGCCGCAGCCCGATCTGCACGAGCGTGAAGCCCCCGGCGGCAATCACGATCGACCCGGCCAATGCAGCCGCGACCAGTGTGCGGGCCAGCCGTCTCAGAACGCGGTCGTCCTCACTGGCGTCCAGAGTCAAGGTTGCGCGTACCGGGCCAGTGGCCGCGGCGACCTCGAACCGCGTGACAAGTGTCCGGCGCCCCGGCGGCGCCGCCGGTCCGGCGTAGAGGACCTGCTGCGATGCGTCCGTCAACACCAGCGCCAGATCCTGGCGGCCCACCAGTGCATCGTCAAGCTTGTGCTTCAGCGCGCCACTGCCTAGCACGCCAGCCTCCGCGACCAGGTGGCGCACCTGCAACTGCTTCTGTCGCAACGTCTCGGCTTGGCGCTCCCCGAGGCTCAGCGAGGTTGCCGTGTAGACACCCAGGCACGTCAATGCGAGACCTGCAAGCGCCAGCAGCGCCAGCCAGCGTGCCAGGCGCCGGCCGAGCGACCCGGCGTGCATTGCTCTCATGGGCCGCGGTCCTCGAGCACGTAGCCCATGCCGCGGACGGTGTGCAGCAGCCGCCTGTCGAAGGGGAGGTCCAGCTTGCCGCGAAGGCGCCGGATGGCAACGTCGATGACATTGGTCCCGTGATCGAAGTTCACATCCCAGACCTGCTCCGCAATTTCGGTGCGCGAGAGCACCTCGCCTTTGCGCCGCAGCAGCAGGGTCAGCAGTTGGAACTCCTTCGCCGAGAGCTCGAGCCGCTGTCCGGCGCGGACAGCGCGCCGGCGCGCGAGGTCGACTTCCAGGTCACCCAGAGACAACACGAGCGCATCGGGGGAGGGCGCTGCGCCGACGGCCCGCCGCAGGAGCACCTCGATGCGGGCCGCCAGTTCCGAGAAGGCGAATGGCTTGACCAGGTAGTCGTCGGCGCCAGCCTTCAGGCCGCGCACACGGTCCTCCACGCGATGACGTGCCGTCAGCATGATTACCGGCGTTCGTTTGCTCTGGCGCAGCGCGGCGAGCAGGCCCAGGCCGTCAATGCCAGGAAGCATGGTATCGAGCACGATGAGGTCGAAGCTGCCTTCCGAGGCCATGTGCAGACCGTCGATGCCGTTGCTGGCCACCTCGACCACGTAGCCTTCCTCCGTGAGTCCCTTGCGGAGGTAGTCAGCCAACTTGGCCTCGTCTTCCACGACCAGCAGCTTCATGGGCGTGGTTTCCGTCCGCATGGCGATGGGTCTGTCCAAACTGTCATCTGCGTGTTCAGTTCGAGTCGGGCGTCGGTTCCTACAGTGGGCTTGTGCCTTCGGGCATGCACTTGCTGATCTCCTGCACCAATCCCTGAAAGGAACACCCCATGACATCCATCCGTCTTGTCCTGCTGCCCGCCGTTGCGATCGCGATGACGCTGCCCCTGGCGGCACAGGCCAACTCGGTTTGGCACACCGCTTCCGGCGAAGCCGGTGTCACCTACCACCCCGATCACTTCAAGAGCACCAAGACGCGCGCCCAGGTGATGGCCGAGGTCGAGGCGGCGCGCAAGGACGGCTCGCTTGCCTTGCTGCAGCGCGGCGCGCCGCTGCCGATGAAGAGTGCCGAGCCGCCGAAGACGCGGCAGCAGGTCATCGACGAGATGCGCGCCGAGTCCCCTGATGCGCGCCGGGCGCGCCTCGAACTGATGACTGGCGGTTGATTCCGGACCGGCCTCTACTTTTGGCGCGGCAAGGTCTTCCTCGACACCTTGCCGCGCCGCTTCCGCTTCGCGCGCCCGCTCTTGGGTTTCTGCATTCGCCTGCCCAGTTCGGCGGAATAGCTCCGCGGTGCCGGGAGAGGCTTGCGTGGATGGCGACTGCGCCACCAGCGGTAGAGCCCGTACGCAAGAAGTGCGGCCAGCAACACGCCAAGCCATATCCAGGTGAGCTCGAGCGTGAGCGCCGGATCGGCCAGTCGAGGTCTCATCGCGGACTGCGCCTACCCGTCGTGCATTGCCGTCGGCAGGGCATACGGCAACGTACTCGCAAGTGTCCTCAGCCAACGTCCGCGACCAGTCGGAGATTGCGCGTGCGTTCGCGTGCGTCGTCGATCGTTCCGGGTTCGAGGCGGTACTTGCTGCCCCAGGCCCAGATCTGTCCGATAACTTCCACCACCAGGACGTCGCCGGCCTTGCCGGAAACCTCCAGGCTGGTCGTGCCCTCCGGCCATGTCGCAGTGAGAACGTGCGCGCCTGGAGCCAGCCGCAGCCGCGCGAAGGTCTCGGGCACCGTGTCCACGGTCTGGACGCCCGGTGTCGAGACCGGAATCACGAAGCCGGTGTCGCCCCAGCGCTTGCGGACCAGATACACCGTCATGCGGTCACTGACGCCGCCGAACTCCCTTGCCTGCGCCTCGGCTTGCGCGGAAGGAATGGCTCCAGGCGTGCACGTCAGCTTGGGCCGGTAGCTCTTGCCGATGCGATAGCAGTAGGTGCCGTCGGCATTCGCCGGGCGCAGAGGCTTGGTCATGCACCCGGCCCCGAGGACCGCGAACCCCGCGAGCCCCAGAAGGGCGGCGCGTCGTGGGATGTTGCTCATGTCGAGTTCCTTCATGTTGGGTGATCGCAGAGCGGGCCACAGCATCAGCGAGTAGCCGATGCCGTAGCCCGCTTCCCTATCGGATCGGGTGGGCCGCAGCCACGTCGCTGACGTAGACCCAGCCGGCGAGCTGCTGGCCGGTTCTTGCGGCCGACACGATCGCGGCCACGAGCTCGTCGACGCAGTCGTCGTCGCAGTGCAGTTCGATGCGGAACTCGCGCACCACCTCCAGGCCCAGGTCCACGGAGTAGTGGCGCTCTGACTGGTCCACCGGCCGCAAGGTGCCCTGCACCTGCGTGACCGACAGATGGTGCTGCTCGGCCGCGCCCGCATGCGCCGTCCACGCCTGCGTCGCCTTGATGGCTTCGATGACATCGGCCGCGCGGTGCTGGTGCACGAAGGCCTTGATCTCTTTCATGCGTTCTCCTGGGGCAGTTGTGATGCGGGTGTGGCCTCGGCACGCTCGGCGGCCAGGCGCTTGGCCTCCACCCGCGATTCAGACCACTCGTAGATCAGCGGCAGCAGCAGCAGCGTCAGCGCCGTGGACGTGAACAAGCCGCCGACGACGACCGTGGCAAGTGGTCGCTGCGTCTCGGCGCCGACGCCGGTGGACAGCAGCATCGGCACCAGGCCGAGGATCGCCACCGAGGCCGTCATCAGCACCGGCCGCAGCCGCAGCGCCGCGCCCTGACGTACCGCCTCGCGGATGCCCAGCCCCTGTCGTCGCAGGTCGTTGAGGAACGAGACCATCACGATGCCGTTGAGCATGGCCACGCCGAACACGGCGATGAAGCCGATGGCCGACGGCACCGACAGGTACTGCCCCGTGGCAAACAGCCCGACGATGCCGCCGATGATGGCGAACGGCACGTTGGCGATGATCAGCGTCGCGTGCCGCACCGAGTTGAAGGCGGTGTACAGCAGGATGAAGATCAGGCCGATCGTCAGCGGCACGATCACCGCCAGACGTGCCATCGCGCGCTGCTGGTTCTCGAAGGCACCACCCCATTCCACCCAGTAGCCCGGCGGCAGCTGCACGCGCTGGGCGATCTGCGCGCCGGCTTCCTTGACGAAGCTGTCCACGTCGCGGCCCTTCACGTCCATCTGCAGCACCGCATAGCGCTGCAAGGCCTCGCGGCGGACGAACGAGTAGCCCTCGTCCATCTCGATCTTCGCCACCTGCGAGAAAGGCACGAGCGCACCCTCGCCGGTGCGCAGCGGGATCGACGCGATGGCGTTCGGGTCGACGCGGTACTCGTCGGCCAGCCGCACCGCGATGTCGAAGCGCCGCGTGCCGTCGATCAGCGTGCTGACCGTGGAGCCACCGATACCAGCCTGCACGACCTCCAGGATCTCGTCGGCATTGATGCCGTAGCGCGAGGCCGCGGCGCGGTCCACCTTGATGATCAACTGCGGCTTGCCCTTGTTGGCCTCGGCCGAGAGGTCGGCGACGCCGGGCACCTTGTCGAGCACGCCCTTGATCTGGCCGGTCAGGCGATCCAGCGTTTCGAGGTCCTCGCCGTACAGCTTCAAGGCCAGCGTGGCACGCACACCGGAGATCAGTTCCTCGACGCGCATCTGGATCGGCTGGGTGGCGCCGAAGACCGCGGTGGGCACCTCCTTCTCCAGCACCTCCTGCATGTCCTTGCCCAGCTTGCCGTACGAGATCTTCTCGGCCCACTCGGACTGCGGCTTCAGGTCGAGCAGCACCTCCATGTAGTTCACGTCGGCGGTCTCGCCTTTCTCGGCACGGCCGATCGTCGCCAGCACCGAGCGCACCTGCGGGAACTGCGCGCGCAGCTTGGCGTCGACCACGTTCGACACGCGGATCGATTCGTCGAGCGAAGTCGACGGGATGCCGGTGATGCGGAACATGATCGAGCCTTCCTGCAGCTGCGGCATGAACTCCTTGCCGAGGAATGGGAAGAGCGACAAGGCGCCGATCAGCAGCACCACGGCCGCGCCAACCACGACGCGCTTGCGCTCCAGCGCCCAGTCGAGCAGCGGCAGGTAAAGCCGCTTGGTGCGGGCGACGATGAAGGTGTCCTTCTCCTCCTTTGGCTTGAGGATCAGCGCTGCGAGCACCGGTACCAGGGTGAGCGACAGCAGCAGCGAGCCGGCCATCGCGAACGTGATCGTCAGCGCCATCGGCTTGAAGAGCTTGCCCTCCAGGCCGGTCAGCGAGAACAGCGGCATAAAGACGACGATGATGATCAGGATCGCGAACGCGATCGGGTTGGCCACCTCGCGCGCAGCCTCCAGGATCAGGTGCGTGTTGTTGACCGGCTTACCGGACTCGCGTGCATGGGCCAGCAGTCGGAAAGCGTTCTCGACCATCACCACGGCGCCGTCGACCATCATCCCGGTACCGATGGCCAGACCTGCCAGCGACATCAGGTTCGCCGACAGCCCGAACTGGTTCATCAGCAGGAAGGCGATCAGCATCGCCAGCGGCAGCGTGACGATGACGACGATCGCCGAGCGAATCTCGCCAAGGAACAGGAACAGCACGATCGCCACGAGGATGGAGCCTTCCACGAGTGCGCTCTCGGCGGTCTTCAGCGCCTTGTCGACGATGTCGGTGCGGTCGTAGATCGGCTTCAGCTCCACGCCCTTGGGCAGCGCGGCCTGAGCCGTCGCAAGTTTGGCCTTGACGCCGTCGACGACGTTCTTGGCGTTCTCGTTCACGCGTGAGAGCGCCATGCCGAGCACGGTCTCCTTGCCGTCCCGGGTGACGGCGCCGAAGCGCAGCGCTGGCGCCTCCTTCACGGTCGCGACGTCGCGTACGTAGACCGGCGCGCCGTTGCGCTCGGCCAGCACGATGCCGCCGATGTCGGTGCTGGAGCCGACCAGGCCGAGGCCACGCACCAGGTACTGCTCGGCGCCGATGTTGATGGACTGGCCGCCGACCTGCTTGTTGTTCGCGGTCAGCTGCTCCATCACCTGCTTGAAGCTGAGCTTGTACTTGATGAGCTTGCGCGGATCGATCTGCACCTGGTACTGCTTCTCGTGGCCGCCCCAGGAGATGACATCGTCGACGCCAGGCGCGGTGCGCAGGATCAGCCGGACGGTCCAATCGTGCAGCGTGCGCAGGTCCATCGCCGACAGCTTGTTGTCGGCCGACTCGATCGTGTACCAGAACACCTGGCCAAGGCCCGAGCTGTTCGGCCCAAGCACCGGCTCGCCGTAGCCTTGCGGCAGGCGTTCTTTTGCCTCTTGCAGCTTCTCGCCGACCAGCCGGCGGGCGAAGTAGATGTCGACGTTGTCCTTGAAGTAGACCCCGACGTAGGACAGGCCGAAGAGCGAGACCGAACGCACCTCTTCGACACCGGGCAGGCCGGCCATGGCCCCTTCGATCGGTGTGGTGAGCAGGCGCTCCACGTCCTCGGCCGCGAGGCCGGGCGACTCGGTGTAGACGTTCACCTGGATCGGCGTCACGTCCGGGAAGGCATCCACGGGCACCTCGCGGAAGGCCTGGATGCCCAGGCCCACGATCACCGCGAAGGCCACCAGAACCAGGACCTTGTAGCGAAGGGCCGCATCAACGATGGCATTGAGCATGGTTGGTTGTCCTTCTCAATGCTCGTCGCCGATCTGCGACTTCAGGACCCGCGCCTTGAGCGCATAGGTCCCCGCGCCGACGACCTGCTCGCCCGCCTTCAGGCCGGACTTCACGACGGTGCGGCCGCCGAGCTTGTCGCCGGGCTCGATCGCGCGCTGCTCGTAGCCGCCGTTCTCGAACACGAAGACGGAGGGCACGCCCTGCATCAGCACGATCGCCGCGTCGGGCACGGTCAGCACGTCGGCCGCCGGCTTGGCGGCAGCACCGCTGGAGGTGATGGTAGCCGTGGCGAACATCTCGGGCTTCAGCCGGCCGTCCTTGTTCTCGACTTCGATGCGCGCGGGGATCGTGCGCTTCTCCTTGTCGAGCATCGACGCCACGTAGGTGACGCGGCCGCTGAAGCGCTCGCCCGGATAGGCGTCGGTCGTCACCGTCGCGTCCGCACCCACGCGCACGCGCGACAGCAGCGCTTCGGTCAGGTCTGCCTCGATCCAGACCTTGGACAGGTCGGCGACCACGAAGAGCGGCTCGCTGGGGGTGGCGAGCTGCCCGAGGGCGGCCTTCCTCTCGACGATGGTGCCGGCGAACGGTGCCGTCACGGCGAACACCGACTCGATGTGGGCTCGCTGGCCATGCGCGTCGCCCTTTTGAGGCGCGACGCCGAGCAGGCGTAGCTTGTCCTCCGCCGCGCGCAGCGACACTGCGGCCTTCTCGAACTCGGACTGGGCGCGCAGGAACTCCTTCTTCGGGATGATCTCTTCGGCGTTGAGCGATTCGGATCGTTTGAAGTCGGCTTCGGCGACGCGGTACGAAGACTGGGCCTGGACCCACGCAGAGGCCGCCTCGCCGATGACCAGGCTGTCGAGCGACGCGAGTGCCTGGCCCGGGCGGACCCGGTCGCCCAGGTTGGCCGTGACGCCGGTGATGCGGCCTTCGACACGCGGGGCGACGCGTGCGACGCGGTCCTGGTTGGCCTGGATCGTTGCCGTGACGGTGACGCTGTCGACCACCGCCTGGGCGGCCAGTGTCTCGAGCTTGATGCCGGCGCGGTGCGCCTCTTCCTCGCTCAGCTTGATGCCGTCCTTGTCGCCGTGCTCGTCTCCCTTGGCCGCAGCCTTCTCGGGGACCGGCTTGGCTTCGGCTTCGGGTTTGCCTCCGCCGCATGCACTCAGCGTGAGGGCTGCGGCGAGCAGCATCGCCAGGGCCGCGGGCAGGGGGTGTCGGTTGTTGTTCATGGGTGGGTTCCTCAGGGATTCCAGCCGGCAGCGGCTTCGAGCGCAAAACGCGCGGTCTGCAGGTCGGCCAGCGCCTCGACGAGGTCGCGGCGGGCGTCGAGCGCCTGGCGGTTGACGACGATGAGTTCGAGCAGGCCGATCTGGCCGGCGCGCTGCGACTTGATCGAGAGCTGCTGGTTGTCGGCGAGCGCTGGCAGCACCGATTCCTGCAACCGGCGCACGCGCGCCTGCAGGCTCTGCAGCTTGGTCCACAGCGTGTAGACCTGGGCACGGGTGTCGCGCGCCGCGGCCTCGCGCTCGATGCGCACCTGGCTCAGCTCGCTGCTGGCCTGGCCGATGCCGGCGGCGTTGCGCTTGAACAGGGGCAGCGGTACCGACACCGACAGCGTCGTCAGCCGCTCGCGGGCATCGCCGGGGCCCTCGCGGCCGACGTTGAGGCCTACGGTCACGTCGGGGTAGCGGCTGGATTCTTCGAGCCGAAGCCGCGAGGTGGCGCTGTCCTGCCGTGCAGCCAGCGCACGCAGCCGGGGCTGGGCCTCGATCGAAGACAGCAACGCCTCCAGCGTGTACGAGTTGGACGCCCCGGCCGCGAGGTCGCCATTGGCCGACCTCGGCACCGCAGGGTCGAGCTGCAGCTTGGTGGCCAGCTCCGCCTGGGCTTCGAGCAACTGCTCGCGCGACTGGGCGAGTTGGTTGCGCGCCCGCTCGGCCTCGACGGCTGCCACGTTGGCGTCGAGCTTGGTGTCCTCGCCGGCGCTGCGTCGCTTCTGGACGGCAGCGGCCGTGCCTTCGAAGAGCTTGAGGGCTTCCTCGTCGATGGCTGCGCGCTGCTGAAGCGCGAGCACGCGGTAGAAGGCTTGCGCGACCTCCGCGCGGAGTTGTCGTTGCGCGTCGTCGATCTCGGCGCGCAGTGCCGCCAGGGCAGCTTCGCTGGCTGCCAGGCGATGGCCACGCTGGCCGGCGACCTCGAAGGTCTGCGCCACCCCGGCCGACCATTCGCTGCGGCGGTCGGTGGGCGCACCGACGGCAGGCACGCTGCGGCGTGTGTTCTCAAACGTCAGCTGCGGGTTGTTGTAGAGCGCCGCTCCCGCGTCGGTGCGCGCGCCTTCGGCAGCGGCAAGCTGGGCCTGCCGCGCCCGGACCGTAGGGTTCGCCGAGGCGGCCAGGCGCCAGGCCTCGTCAAGCGTGAGGGCCGGGGCAACCTGTGTGGCGGGCGTGGAACCGCCCGCGGCGGGCGCGGGGGACTGAGCTGCGGCCCACGACGGGCACGCAGCGATGAGGCTGGCCAAGGCCAGCGCGTGCAATCGCATCGAATTCTCCTGAAGGCGGTACTACCGGCGCGGAAGAATTCGGCGAGTCGTCAGACAGTGCGTGGGAAATGGACTGAAGGAGGCTCGCCGAATCAGACGGCGAGCGCCCTATCGGGGCGTTCGGGCCCCGGGCTGAGGTGGGATCCGACCAGCAGTGGATCCTGAACGGAGAAGACGGCGCCCATGACGAGCGGCATCACGTCGTGGGGGGCGGGAAGCCACTGCGCAGCACTGAGGTGGCAGTACTCGCAATCGAGGTCGAGCGCCCCAGCCTTTGCCGCTTGCGCCTTCTTCGAGTCCTCAGCAGAGGAGGACTTGTGAACATGCTCGTGGTGGCCGATGTGCCAGGACGATGGTGATGGCTCATGCGCGCAATACGCCGCCGCGGCTGCCCAGGTCCACTGGACCGGCAGCAGGAGCATGACGCAGATGAGCACAAGGCGGCGCATATCGAGAGTCTATCGGCAAACCTGGGACAAGCTTGAGACCTTGAGCGAGACGAAGATCGAGTTGGCACGCTGAGCGCTCAGGACCGGGCAGGCCCGGAGGCAGCGGCTGGCTAGATTAGAAACCCTGTAGTAGGGTCAGAGTCAAGCGAGGTCATGCGTTTCATTGCACGGCAAAGCCAGTGAATCTGAAGGGCTGCCCTTTGCGAGGTGCCGAAGTCGCGCGTCCAATAGACGGCATCCCGATGCGTGCCATCATTGCCTGCCGAATGGCAGGCGAGCGCGCCCGCGCCGCAGCACTTCTGTCGCCTCGATGCAAAGGGGAGTCAATCAACCTCGACTTGCCAACTCTGCGCCGAACGGGCTGCCAGATCGATCAGTCGATGCAGCCGCCTTCGCGGCTCGCAATCTGGATAGTGCCCCCCGACCTGTTCCCGAATCCGATCGATTGCTGCCAGCAGAGCTGATCGCTCCGTGAACGTCGGCCGCCGGGCAAATGGTGTGCCCAATGCTCCGTAGTACATGGCAGAGAAGCGCTCCATGCCCAGCTCCTGCCGGTCGTACTCCTCCTGCACCCAATCGTCGAGCTCGCTGCGGACACGGTCGAGCCGTTCTCGCACACCTGGGCGGTACTCCGCACTGCCGATCGCCATGCGCAGATCTCGGGCCACTGCATCGTGCGCGTCAAGCGGCATGCGCCCCGTGGGCTTGCGCGAGTGACCCGACAGCACGAGGGCGTAGGGCGTGGTCGTTGCGGTAGAGCGGGCGAGGCGAGGATCCCGCGGCGCCCTCACGCTCTTGCGACCAGCTGCTTCCACTGGCGATCGGTATACCGGCCGGCTTGGCGCGGAGGTACCGGTCCAAGTCTCATCGACTGGGCACACCCGCAGTCGGCCGGTGCTACCCACGACCCGTTGCGCAAGTCGGGCGTCACGAGCTAGCACGTGCAGACTCGATGCTGCGCCAGGCGCATACATCCCGGGCCAATCTGAAGCGCTGAGCGTCAAGCCATGCCGCGCGGCCCAAGCCAAGCGGTCGGCGTCCCGGCTGGAGATGGCGGGCCGATAGGGTTCATCGGTGATGACGAGCTCGCCCGAGGCAGCGTCGCGCCATGTGCTCGCATGGTCCGCTCCCGGGAGTGGGTCCGACTGCCAACGCTCAATCGGCGACACGAGCGACCTCGAGTACGGTTGAAGACCCGTGGCATCGATGAAGTGCAGCGCGCGGGCTGCGCCGCACACGGCCTTGCGAGCGGAACGCTGATCTCCAAAGACCTGTTTTCCCTCGACGTGGTCGCTCTCCTTGCGGCGGAATGCCAGCAGGTGTCGATTGTTGGCGAACTGCCTGCGAACGATCAGTTCGTCGAGGCGGTGGTGGAGGGCGATCACCAACGTCTCTCGGCCAGCTTCGCCGGTGGGTAAATCGTGCCAGTACGCCGTGATGTGGAGGTCGTGCCGCCGCGCCTCGGGCGCGGGGGATTCGGCAAGGGAACGGCGGGCGTGTGCGTAGTTCGAGAACCCGGCGGAGCGGGACGCCCGCTCAAGGGCCTCGGCACGTTTGATGGATTCCTCTCGCTCGATGCGATCGGCAAGACGCTTGATGCCTTCGATCGACGAGGGACGCAGGGCGAACTCGAGTGACATGCTGGATGCTCCTCGGCCATTGGTACCAGCGTCGCCCGTCCACCGCTGCCCCGGCCGAAAAGTTGACCAGAGTCGGAAAGAGTTCACCTGGCAGCGCCGATGACGGCTTCGCACTGACGGGCGGCAGGCTCCTGCCGAGAGCCTTGCCGCAACTCTACACCGCTCAACGTGCCGGTGCATTCTTTGGTCCCTGCTACCTCTGCCTGGCAGTGGTGCCCGACTCCAACTCGACCTTGTGGCCCGTCTCAAGCTGCCATTCGGTGCTCGTAGTACGGACGCTCTCGGTCCTCGAGCATCGCCAGCAGCCGGTCCGCCGAGGTATTGGCAGGATTGAGCCACGCGTCCACGTTCTCTGGCTTGATCGGCACGATGCACCGGTCGTGGCCAGCGGCCGCGACCTCCGCAGGCGGCTCGTCCGTGATCGCAGCGAACGACAACAGGTCCGGCTCGTTCGGCCCGGTCCACTTCGACCACAGGCACGCGACCAGCATGTCCTGCGTCGGCCGCGGCTTGAACTCGAGCACCAGGTTCTCGACTTCCTCGCCGGGCGCGAGATCGCGCCCCTCGGCCTTGTGCCGGTTCACGTTCTCGTAGAACGCATTGACGACGATGAGGCCGTGCGTGTGGCCGAACTGGCCCTTCCAGAAGCCTTGCAGGTTGTCGCGTCGCGCGTTGTAGGTGCCCGGGTACTTGACGTCGTAGAAGGCCGGCTTGCCGGCGGGCCGGCAGCCGTAGCGCATCGGCTTGACTACTCGCTTGCCGTCCTCCCAGATCATCACCGGCACGTACGAGCCCGGATAGATCCGGCTGTCTCGATCGAGCAGCTCGGTGCGCTTCAGGTCCGCATGCCGCGTCATCAACTGCCGGATCTTGTCCGAGGCAATGCGCTGGTCCTCCTGCGCCTTCTTCGTCGGCTTGGACTGCAGTGACCGCTCGGCATCGGCCAGGCGCTTCCTCTGCTTGAAAAGCTCCTCTTCGAACTTCGCCGCCTGCTTGTCGTTGTGCTCGTCGATCAACGCCTTGATGGCGCGCTCGTCGTCGGTCTGCGGGTTCGCGAACGAGGCCTCGACGGCCTTCGGGATCTTGATCTTTGCGTCGAGCCCGCGCCGATAGAACACGTCGTAGAACTCGCGGATGCTCATCTCCGCGCCGAACATCGTCACGTACTTCTTGTAGTCCGCCTGGACCTGCGCGCTGTAGCACACGGCGAATGCTCCTTCGGGGCTGCTCGGGCCAGTGTACGGAAGGGCACTTCGTCACGGCCGCGGCTCGCCGCTCGACGGCCACATTGGTCGACCTCTTGGCAAGGCCGCCGGACTGGTGCAATACTGGATGCCCATACAGTACATGATTTGCCATGTCCGCTGTCCTGTCGTGGGCCGGCGACGACGATGGGCTGCCGGCCCAGGGCTTCGCTCACCCATCGCGATCTCGCGCCCGGCGCTCCCAGCCGGGCGAGCTGCCGCCTGAGGTCGAACAGGCCCTCTGGCGCGGTACCGACCTCGGCACGCAGAGCGGCCCCGTCACGCCGAGCGGCTTCGCGGAGCTCGATGCCGAACTGCCGGGTGGCGGCTGGCCCTGCCAGTCCGTCTCCGAGGTGCTGAGCCCGCAACCCTCCGTGCTCGAGTGGCGCATCATCGGCCCGGCCCTAGGTGTTGAGTTCCAAGAGGTTGTTCATGGCCGGGATGCGGCTCATGGGCGGCTGGCGGTTGAGTGCGGAGTGTGGCCGATGCCAGTTGTAGCGGTGCAAGAAGGGCTGCAAGGCGGCTTCTCG